>Ga0325410_1000127_pt1 | contig 75186 bp, 35 predicted proteins | sample PopdelMetagenome_16_FD_206182 | JGI IMG/M metagenome (GOLD analysis project Ga0325410, IMG submission 206182) | Populus deltoides microbial communities from Bellville, Georgia, United States - Xylem-PdIQD-R3 | ecosystem: Host-associated > Plants > Phyllosphere > Stem > Wood/Secondary xylem... | reverse complement strand
TTTGTAGAAGGGAGAGTTTGTGTTTCTTCTCTTATGGCTGCCACCCTTCTTTCTTTGATTCTACTGCACTCCCTCTCCCTCTCTCTTGGCTCCTCTAATATCATGAACTTAGCTGCCTATTTATACATAAATTGTAAGTAAGAAAAATCAAAGTTCAAGTGTGAACATCAAGAGATGGTGGTAGTGTGAAGGCAGCTGGTGGCTGGTGGTTGGCAGCTGGTTTGAGGTTGATGGCTTGAGGTTGGTGGCTGCCTTCCTTGACCTTCTGGATTGATTTACTTGAGGAGCTAAATTGCTGAAATTAAAACTTGGGTGTTGGTTTTGATGCTTCGGGATGTATTTTGGATTCATTTCTTCAAGAAACCTGTTTGCCGGCAGAATTTAGTTGTCATCTTTGCAAAATCATATCTCCCTCATATGACATCGTTTTTGGCTGAAATATGGAGCGTTTGTAGCCATTTGAGTCAGGAATCCAAAACAATTAAGTTTGCATAAATTGGATATCTACAGCTCCAGATATTGAATTTTTAATGGACAAAGGTCAACACTGGCATAATGCGAGTTTTGACTTTGAAGGATGTGATTTCCATGCTCTTTGTATTTTTATTTTTCCTGATTTAGATTTCCAGAAAGGTATGGATGTTATCTTTCTAATACCACTGGAATCACTTCGTTTCGACTTTTAGAGCTCACGCTCTGCACAAAACATCGACTGAGGGTCAAATCTATCAATTACCTCCAATTTACTCCTTTTTGCATCTTTCATCTAAAGGTGCCTTCAAAACATAAAACAAAGAATATCAAGGCATTTTATACATAAAACAATAGGCAAAACACTAGTTAAATGTAAGTGAAACTATCGAATAATATGGTTACATTAGTGAAGCAAGTTTTTTTTAACTAAATTTTTAATTACAAACTGCAAAGCGTGCATTCAATAAAAAAAATAAGAATTAAAGGTGCTAATAAATGATAATAAATATGTTTATTAAAAAAATATGTTAGGAATCTAAGATAAAATTACATATTAAATATCTAACCTCATGTTAAGAGGGTCTCTTTAGTTGTTTCTTATTAGAACATAAATAATTAATACTTCACTGAAAGAAAATTGTAGTATAATTCCTGCTTTTCTTATTAATATTTTTTTTCAACAAAGAAAAACATATATTTTTGTCATAGGTTCTTAATTTGATTAAAAACAAAATGAATTGGAATAATTTTTTTTTCTCATTGAATATTAATTAGAAAATTATCATCAAAATTTTGCATATCATGCTAATACATAAGTATCTATAAAGCAATCAATAATATGTAAAAAAAGAATTATTCTTCTTAAAAACAATGACATTGTTTTTTTTTTACTAGCTACATTGTTTTTCTGGATTTTCTGGATTTTTATATTTTTATCTATCTTTTCTTTTTGTTTTAGAATTTTGATTTTTCCTAATTTGTTAAAGTTGGTTTCAAACTTATATAAAGAACTTATCAAATTAATATTTCAAAAATAAAATAAGATTTTAGGTTTCTTTGTATTTTAACCCTATTTTGACCATTTATTTGTCTTTCTATATTTGTTGTTATCCTTGTTATGCTTTCACGTTAAATCCTACATCATGTTTGTTTTCTTTCCTTTTCTTCTTCACTCCTCTTCCCTCCTATAATCTTTCTTAGATCCTATCTTATTTAGTTTATTGAGTTCATTGGTTGTTATTTCTCGAGGGGTGTTTTAACCTTTTTTTTACATCATTATTTTTCCTTCCTTAATTCTTTCTTCTCTTCCTTGTTTTTTTTCTAAATGAGAACTTTGAAGGATTATCTCATGGTATAATGGATCTAGATTTGTACCTATTTTTCCTAAACCTTTTGTCTCTAACCTATTGTATAAATTAGTGTAGGGATGATAATTCAACCCAAATTTGATGGATACCAACGCCAACTGACCTAAATGGTTAAGTTCTTTTAGATAGTTTCCTTATTCGATAAGCAAATGGGTATTGTTAATTTTATATGAAACCCAATACGACATATATACATTTGTATCATATACATATAAGTATAGAATATTTATATTTTTTTAATACAATTATAGGATATTATTTTTTTAGATCCAATATAATATATACATGCTCAATATTAATATTAGACAAATAATATATATATATATATATATATATATGTCAGTCAAAACAAAAGTCTCAGCATCAATAGAAAAAAAATAAAGATGTCAAATTTCCAGTTGGCTAGCCTTATAGCCCTTACCTCTGCATTTTTTGTTCTCGCTCTAACCAGTACCCTATGTCACCCTTTCTATTATCGAAGAACAATCAATTAGTTTCCCTAAATTGTTGCTTTTCTATTCAATTAATGGATACCTGAAATTCAATATATAAAAAATAAATATTTTTTTTTTTTACCTAATAAATAGTGAGTAGGGTATTTGTTGGGGAAAAAATAGCATTATAAACATGTCTCAGAAAACTTATATCACTAGTCTACGTATAATCACTTTAAATAATATAGAATCATTTTTTTATTCATTGTCTAGGTGAATGTGTTGTTTACGAAAACAATTCTTCTGGGAATTAGCAAGGAGTTTTCTTTGAGAGTCTCTTTTCTATATTCTTTTCTTTCTTATATTTCTTACTCTCTTTTACTTGTTTACAAGCAAACACATTTATAAGGATAAAAAGTTACAATCTTTGTAACTGAAAAGCCAGGATGTACCTGAAAATTCTTACTGTACTTGAACATCCTTTGAATAGTCAAGCCTGAAGAGTAATGGTGTACCTCAATATCCTTGGAAGAGTCTTAACTCTTATCCTTTTATCTTATTTATTAAATAATACTAATATGGATTGGGTTGACACTATTGCGATTAATTTTGAAGTCAAAGTATCCTTTTAGTTCTCTTATGTATCTAATAGTATAACTATTAAAGATATATTTTTGTCTTTTAAGTCTTTTGAATTATCCTAAACTAGTATAAATATATGTGTTTAGTATTGTATTCAAGTCCAAGTCTATAAGGGCTTCATCTCATTTAAAAATAACGTAATATAAGAGTTCATTTCCTATCTAATTCTCTAGTTATTTCTAATATGGTATCAGAGCTAGTTCGATCTACGAAGGCATTTGAGAAATTAAATATGTTTTCTTCTCCCAGTTCCTCGAATGTTGACCAAGCTTTAAGGCTTTCCCATGTTAGAGTACTTATAACTTAATTTCCTCCCTTTTATTCAATTTATCTCTGACCAATCATGTTGAACTGTGTAGTTTAAGGGCTTTGTTTTAAATGCTCAATGGATTCCTATGGATAGTCTGGTCCTATCATAACCTTCTTCATCCTTTAGTAATCTTCTTCGCCAGTATAACCTAACTTTTGCTTCGTTGGCTCCAAACTTCTAACATCTCTCTCTCTTTCACTTAGGGAAACCATATTCACTTAGGGTAATTTACTGTTTATATGAGTTTATTTTTCTAAATTTTAGTCCTAACATAAGAGGGTGAGATGTGTAAGACCTATTTCGTATTTCATGAAAATAAAAACATAACAGTTGTAATAAAGAACAAGTAGGAGAACAATAAGCCACATGGAAGACACAAAAGATCAAGAAATAAGAAAAAGATCAATAGTAAAAGTTAATTCTAAATTAATGGACCTATCTAAATTAATGGCTCATAATTTAATCTAATCTAACTTCTAATATTTTACAAATTATAAACCCAACTCATTCAATTTTGTTTTGGATCTGAGAGGGTTTGATATATCAAGTTGGAGTAATTTTTTATGGATATTATATATATTCACGGTTGGGTTTTTATTACTATTTTGCATTGGTTCATATTTAGAAGTGGGCCTACAACATGGATTGTAGGTGCCGTAACACCCTCAATATTAGATATAATTTTTATGTCTTACACTATCATTAAATTCTAAATACCTCTCCCTTCCTTTTAGCAAAGAGACAAGCCCTTTTGTCTTATTTCTTTTTTCCATATATTAAAAAAAATCTAATAAAAAGTCCACTAACAAAAAATTTGGAGCCAAAATATTTTTAAATAAAATAAAAATAAATATTTAATCCACAAACTATTAAAAATAAAGATAAAAAAATATATAGTATATAGATTAAATGGGGTTAACCGGGTTTTAAAATCTCGATCGATCACCCAATTTGTGGTATTATTTTTTATAATTTATGATCTATTATTATTTATAATATCTATATTATTCAAGTTTGATGGGTTGGATGAAGTCATATGATACAAATATGTTACATGTGCCGGTGTTTGTGAACATCCTGTGAATACCATAGCAGATTGTATAGACAAAGCGACATACACGGTGGGCCTAAGGGACCCCTTGCCATGCACGTGGATGACGATGATTTGTAGTCATTTAACCAAAGATTTTGACAATGCTCGAAAGGCTGTGGCCAACTTCACAATATAAATTAATTATGCCTCTTAATTTTGCATGGCACTATGGCAGATCGATCCTCAAAAGAGGGAAACAGCAAATCGTGTAGCTTTCAGCCCTACAGGTTATAATTGTAGCTTTCTAGCCAGGGCGGGAGAGAATGTGTGTGCATATGTACAGAGATAGAGAGGGGCATAGCGTGAAAAAAGAAATCGAAATGTACAGCAATATCGAGAAAATGAAATAGAAATCCTAAAATAATCTTCAGCTGAAAAAGACTGGCATTATTAATGAAGATGATCATGGCATGGGATAGATAGGCGTGAAAACAGCTGTTGATGGCATCACTCGCTCGCTCGCTTGCTTGCTTGCAGTAGATCCGCGGGGGCGCATACATAGGTCAGTCTAGAGCAAGGAAAACAGACCAGCAGTACACAGAGGCATGTGACCACTTGTCCAGCCAGCATATATCCTTTTCAAGCCTCAAGCTGCCAATTTCGTCTGTGGGGGACATCGCTCATCACATCCCCATGTGTGTTCCCATTCAAGTCACTTTCCAATGAAGATGGCTTGATGCACACAAGAATCATATAAACTGGAATTTGTACTGAACTAGCTGGCTTTCTGGCGTTTCTCTATGAAACCGTTATCGAGTCGAGAAAATTCTTCATGGAGACCAAGCTCCATTGTGGGACTTGCTAGCTACATGTCAAAAGTCCTTGCAAACTATCAACCTAACCAAATCCAGCGACCTCTGCCACTGTATTAACTACCTCCTACCTCATTTCTGCGCATAATATATTGATTTCTGCTCCTCGTCGCAATGTCAGGTGTCCATGCTAGCTATGAGCTCTTCATTAAGAGAAAAAAAATGGCATTTTTAATCATATGTTAATTAAGATCCAAGTCCCGACTTGAGAAGAGATTAATTATACATCAACTCTTCGAGACTTTCAGAAGAGAACACATACGCCCGCGTGGAGGGAAATGGAGGAGGGCATATTAAGGTCACATCCACTGTGGGACTCAAATGCATATGACGATGCTCATTTCTTGACACGGTATATCGGCTTCACTAGCTACAGCTCCATTTTCCCAAGCAAAATGGACAAAAGAAAAGACATCCCTTCTTCAAAGGACTGGGGGCGAGGAAACTTGAGGTCCCAAACCTTAACTACACTTGTCCGCTGGCATGTGCTCCGACCATTCCAAATTATGTTAAAAGCAAGCTTTTTCTTTAACCTTCATGCTTGAGAAAGCTCCGGGAAAATTCAGCAAGATGGGATGGATAGAGCTTCCCTACAATCTCTCAAGGAAACATATGGAACGGAATTTGGATAAAGTAAACCCAAAATATTTTTGCCGGAATTTGGATAAGAACTTAAAATCCCGAGCAAGATAAAATTTATTTTATGTTTTAAAATAGTACAAGGTATACTAGTTATTTAGATATGAATAAAATGTAATTGACAATCTTAGTCTAGCATTCGTGATTATACTTTTCTTTTTTATTTTGTGATAGCAAAGACTAAGAGCATTTCCAATGGGAAATGCTATATTGAAGAGCAAAATAAAGAAAATGGCTTTTTAAATAATGTAAATATAGCTTTTTGAATTATGTGCATTCCAATGGTAAAAAGCTATTTAGAAAAGCCATTTATATTTTAATATATTTCATGTTAAATTAATTTTAATATAATTATATAACTAATTTAGATATTTTATATATAATATAATTATGATGTTATTAATTATATAATTAATATGAGTAATTTATAAAAGTAATATAAAATTAATGAAGTAATATGAAAGTTAAAAAATATAATTTAAAATTTATTTATATGAATATTTTTAATTTTAAGTTTTATATATTATTGTTAAAAATTTAATTTTTTAAAAGTAAATTCAAATTCAAACTTTGAAAAAATAACCACCAACATAACCGCCAACATTTTAAATTTTAAAATTTTAAATTTTAAAAAAATAACTGCCAACATTTTAAATTTTCAAATTTCAAATTTTGAAAAAATTACCGCCAACATTCTAAGATTTTACAATTTGAAAAAATAGTCCATCTCTAAATATTCTCATATATCTTAACATTTTTTCTCATCATTTTCTTCTCTCCAATCTTTGTTATATTTCATTAAAATTCATCATGAATCATTCTAATTTTAATTTTTATGATGCTTTTGATTTTGATGATGACACTCCTATGTTGGCTTTTCAAGTTGCTATTGTTGTGGTTGCTGAAGAAGAATCGAATAATCAAGGGCGGAGAACAGGGTATCATGGCTTTATTCCTGGTCACAATATTGTCAATCGTAATAGAAAGGAAGGTGAGTTAAAGTTATATAATGATTATTTTGCAGAAAATCCTAAATTCACTGAAAGTCAATTTCGAAGAAGATTTAGGATGAGTCGTCGTCTTTTTCTTCGGATCGCAAATGCAGTGGAAGCTCATAATCCATATTTCAAACAAAGGACAGATGCTCTTAGTGTTCTTGGTTTATCTTGCCTTCAAAAGATAACTGCAGCTCACAGAATACTTGCATATGGTATTCATGCAGATCTTACTAATGAATATCTTCGAATTGGAGAAACCACTGCGATAGAAAGTCTTAAAGCTTTCATCAAAGCAATCGTAGAAGTTTTTGGTGATTGGTATCTAAGGGCACCAAACGAGGCCGATATTTGTCGATTATTATCAATTGGAGAGCAGCGTGGGTTTCCAGGGATGTTAAGGAGCATTGACTATATGCATTGGAAATGGGAGAAATGCCTAATTGCATAGCATGGGATGTATACTGGTCATTGTCGTGAACCAACTATAATTCTAGAGGCGGTGGCTTCACAAGATCTTTGGATATGGCATGCCTTTTTTGGAATGCGTGGATCATTAAATGATATTAATGTTCTTGATCGGTCACCTATCTTTACTGCACTTGCTGAAGGTCGTACTGCTCCTGTCAATTATACAATTAATGGGCATGAATATACAATGGGATACTATTTAGCAGATGAGATTTATCCTAATTGGTCAGCCTTTGTTAAGACAATCCCAAGACCATTAGGAGCAAAGAGAAAATATTTTGCAAGCAAGCAAGAGTCTGCAAGAAAAGATGTGGAGCGGGCATTTAGGGTGCTGCAATCTCGTTTTGCAACTGTACGTGGACCTGTTCGATACTGGGATGAAGAAACGCTTGCATATATTATGAAAGCTTGCGTAATAATGCATAATATGATTATTGAGGATGAAGGAGCAATGAACCTTGGATTTGACCATGAACATGAAGTCAATTCCTTTATATCAGTGTCACATGGTGAAATACCAGAACTACATGATTTTTTTCAAACTCATAATCAAATTAGGGATAAAGCAACTAGCTCTCAACTACAAGAAGATTTGATTGAACATTTGTGGGAACAATATGACAACGAGTAGAATCTTTAGATTTGAACTTCTTATGTTATCATAATTTTCAAGTTTTTTATGTTTTTTTTTCATTATGTTTGTTATCTTTTAAGTTAATTAATCCTACTTGTTATTGTTAAGTGTTAGAGGAACTTTAAAAAAGTATTATGAATTGATATCAATTTCATAACAATGTATTTAAAATAACCAAGAATTTTCTACATATTTAATTAAAAATACATTACATTACAATAAATCAATCAAAGTTAATTAAAAATCAAAACCCCTCTTTTGCATAATTTCTAACTTTCTATTTTGAAAATACGCTGCAGAAATTGGATCCAAATTAGAAATATCCATTTTCATAATTTGTTCTTCTTTCTCAATCCTGTCCAATTCTTGTTTCTCTTGACTTTGTTGAATCATCATGGCTTATTGCTCTAACATAATTTTCCTGTCTTGTTTCTTTTTATCCTTAATTTCAACTAGAGTATCCCTGAATTGTTGTAAGAGATTAGTTACAGTTACATCCCCAACTTTATCTTTTCCTTGTCTACGTTTAAGTCGTTCCTTTGCAGCCTTCTGACCGATTGGTCTATCTTGATAAATCAATGGTTCACTATCTTCTCCTAAACTAACAGAATCAGGGGTAGATGGAGTTGATGAAGCCGGACTTGCATTGATATGACCTTTTTGTTTCTTGTTTGACCTTTGATGTTGACTTGCACGCTCAAATTGTCATTTGGGTTCTTTTCTTAAGATAACCCAACAATGTTCTAGTTGAAATCGTTTGTCAACGCAAGAAGCATACATTTGCCGAGCATTATTAATCTGGTAAAAAAATAAATTAATTAAATAATGTTAAAATATATGTTAAACAATTTAACATAAAAATGAATATTAACATTACCCTTTATTCTTCAGTCATTCCACTTTGCTGACGATTTTCAATTTGAGTAACAAATCCAATAAATTTACCGACTTCTCTATTTATTTCTTACCATCTACTTGAGATGCTTATTTGTGAACGATTATTCAAGTTTCCTCCATTCTCTACAAAGTAAGCATGTATGCGAGCCCAAAACTGTTTTGTTTGTTGTTCAACTCCTGTAATTGGATCCTTGCTTGTATTTAGCCATGCAGAGACAAGTAAACAATCCTCCTCTGGTAAGAAATTTTTACTTCTTTGTGATTTTTTTGCCAAATGGACATTTAAATTCGAGCATGTTAAGTCATCAATTAATTGATTAGAATCACTTGGTTGAGAGAGAATATCTTCTGACTCACTCATAAGAAAGTTGGTAAAAGAGCTTGGAAAATTTGAATCCATCTACATTAAAAAAAAAAAATCAAGTTAAAACCTTATAAGAGAGTGTAAAAGAAGCTCACATTCAATGTATAGCAATTTTTGTAGTTTTCATACATGCGAATTAATAATAAGCATTGCCTCCTACTTGTTCTAACATAACAATTTGACCATTTTTTGAAACTAAAAGAGAATCGATATACTAGTTTAATTGTATTTTCAAGAAGACAAAATATAATTGACGTCAAATTAAAACAGACAATCAAAAATAAATTTTAAATATGTAACTCTATCTTTTTATCAATATCAACTACCATTATTAATTCCTCTTAATTTTATCAAAGATAACAACATAAATAAAAATTGTCTTCCTTAACCCATATTAAAAACATAAAATAATAAAGAAATACAATTCATCACAAATATTAAATTAACAACAAAAGGTCTAAAAAATCAAGAGATATAAAAAAAAGAAAATAGAAAAAACTTTTAAACAAGCATACCTTTTAATTTCAGCTAATTAACACAACCGATGTTAATAACTAACCGGAGAATAATTGATTCTTGTTTTTTTAAATTTGAGAGAAAGGTGAGGCACAATACAAAAATTTAAAACTACAATTTTTTTCTTCATGTATTTATAGAAAATTTCTTCTATACTTTTTTTAAAAAAAAGTTGTTGTATGTAGAAATTGCTGTTAAGGAAACAAATAGCCATTTTGGGTATTTGTTTAGCTCCTCCGTTGGAATGCAAATAGTGAAGAAATAAAAGGCAAAGGATGTTTGGCTTCTCATTTAGCTGCTCGGTTGAAGCTGCTCTAACTCTTTTACTTGTGCGGGTTAGATAATATTTTTTTACTTTTCTAATGTGTTTTTAGGAAGGAAAAAACTAATCATAAATCAAAAAGTATGTGCATGCATTTAATTAATAATTCGAGAATCATTTGTGCTAATAAATGAAAAAAAAGTCCTTAAAGATAACTAAAAACTAAACTAGAAGAATCAAAAGATAAATATAAATCAAGATATTTGATCTTCCAATATAGATTGTCGCACTCGACATCGCGGCGGCCCTAAAAATAAATCTTGAATTATGGAAAAAGAATAGATTTCTGGCATCTTGTTCTTTTAGGGGAAAATGTCTTGTTTAAGGAGTCACCACCTAGTATTATAGTCACTAAGAACCCTAACTGGTCAGCAGAAATTCTATGGTACAGGATTGGTTACGTAAAAGGGAAGATATCATCACCCCTTAAACGTTCTGCCTGAGGCAGACTGCATTGCTGATTTTTGTCTTAAATTGCTAAATATTTATTGGTTTATGCTCTGATGGTTTACTTGCAATATTCCTGACTCTGACGCCAGTGAATATTCAACTACAAATAATTCTAACTCTGGCGTTGGTAAATATTACGTAGCTATAAAATAAATTTGGATCAATATTTTTATTCCTGACTCTGGCGTCAGTGAATAAACAAATAAAATAAATTTATTTTTACACATGCACATATTTTTTTATTTTTTTCTAGCTAAATAAAATAAAATATAATGAATAAAAATAAAATAAATTTAAACCGGTATTTTTATTCCTGACTCTGACGTCAGTGAATAAACCAATAAATTTATGTTATTTTTATTCATGCATACACATCTTTATTTTTTTATATATTTTTTTTTGGCTGGGCCGGCTCAGCCCATGGGGCTGGGCTGGACCCAACCGGCCCAGCCTGGTCACTGACCCAAGCTAGTGACCCAGTTGGGCAAAGGCACGCACCACGCGTGCGTGCCAAAGCTAATTAAATCCAAGCTGCACAGTAAAAGGAACGAAAACAAACTTACCCGATCTGCAGACGTTGCTGGAGGCGATGGAGACGATGGGGATGTTGCTGTTGGTCTCTGTGTCTCCTGCTTGTGTTTTCCCTTTGCTTCCCCGGTCTTTCTATTTTGAACTTCTTCCTTTGCTTTTAGCTTTGCTCGTCGCCCCGGTTATTGACGATGGAAGGGACGAAGACGATGATGAAATGTTGGTTCTTTCCTACTGGAATTTGTTTTGATTATGGGTTTTCGTTGTTTGCAGGGACGAAGACAGTGGCTGAGCCAATACTTGTCTCTGTGTATTGCTGCTCTCTTGTTCTCCCCGTCTCTCTGTGTATTATTGCTTTGGATTTGTGCTCTGCTTTTTCTCTCTTCTTTGCTCTGATTTTCTTCTCTTGTTTTTTTTTTCTGGGTTTAGCTGAAGTTTTTCCTCGGTTTCTCGTCCAAAATCCAACTTTTTTTTTCTGCGTTCTTCCTCTGTTTATTTGTGTTCGGTCCCGGTTCTCTCCTTCCTTTTTCTTCTCCCTCTCCTCGGTTCTGCTCTTTCCTTTTCTAGTTCTTTGTCCAGTCTTCTCCGTTCAAAACGAAGACAATAGTGGTAAAAAGCACGAGGTGCTGCTAGTTGATGGACCAAAATTTTCCCCTGGTTTTGTTTCTCTCCGTCCCGTAGCTCTTTTTTGTCTCTGGTTTTCGGGTCTTTTTTTTAATCTCCCCCCCCCGCCCAAGGTTGCCTTTTGCCCAGCTTTTATAAGGCCAGAGGTCGATCAGCGTTGTAACGTTCAGCAGTAATGGCGTGGGGCGCTGCATTTAATAGATAAACGTCTTTGCCTTTAATGGCGGAGCCGTTGCAGAGGAAGAAGACGAGCAAACAGTCGCCTCCCAAAATGCCCCAAAACGACTCCGTTTTCCCATTCCAAAGGCTTCTTTCAATTTGGTCGTCGGAATTTTATATTTTTGCAATCAAGCCCCTGGTTAAAATGTAATTGGATCCTTGATTTTTCGCGCCATTTTCAAGCTGGTCCTTGGATTTTAATTTTTGCAATTTAGACCCCAATTAAACCCTAAACTTTGATATTTCTTCAATTAAGTCCATGATTTCATTAATTAAATTAATTCCAAGCCAATTAAGTCCAAAAACTTATCAATTCTCCAATTAAACCCTTGATTGGATTAATTAAATTAATTTCAAGCTCAATTGAGTCTCAAAACTTATCAATTCTCCAATTAAAACCTTGATTGGATTAATTAAATTAATTTCAAGTTTAATTAAATCTCAAAACTTCCAATCATGTTGCCCTTAACCCAAATTTTAATTCATTCTTCATTTATTTTATTTTTACTTGTTTTTCATCATTAATTTTTCATCATCATTTTTTATCCTTTTCAGTAAATAAAATAATAAAAAAAATAAAAAATGGTCAAAATTGGGTTATGACATAGATCATGTAGTTGGTTGTGTTTAATGACATTGTTTATTAAAATCAAATTTTTATTTACTCAAACGATAATAAAAATAAATAAACATATGAAAGAGATTGAATAAAATTAACAAAAAAACAATATTATACAAGGTTGCATGTATTATAAAAGATGTTAACATTTCATTTGAAAACCAAGTAAAAGCTAATAATATTTAACAACAACAACAACAAAGTTGAGAGATAGACGTGAATATAGATAATTGATATAAAAAGGGAGTCATACACTCAATTGTATTTAATAACCGTTTTTCTTGAAACCAATATTTTATTTATTAAAACAATAAAAAAAGAAAGATATGTAGAGAAAAGTGATTGAATAAAATTAAAGAAAAAATTGAACTATAGATGCATAGAAAAAATGCCTTCTAATATCAAGAAAAAAAAATTGTTGAAATCTTATTCATAAACTAAGTAAAAAATAAATCATATTCCATTAAAAAAAACATCATAAAAAATTACCTTAAGTAAAGGGAGAGTCGTCACGATGTCAGGTGCGACAACTATCATAAGTCTAATTAGTTTCCTTCCTTAATAATAAACATGTGTATGCTAGTTTAGACAAACTCTTAGCACAATAGGTACTTCATCATTAAAAACAAACATGAAACAACTTACCTTAAATAGGATGTCTTATGATGATTTTATATTCTCTTTATTATAACCAGCCTCTTACTCAAATATCTTTAAAGACTAGATATAATTCTTAGTTATTATAAAACTAAGTGGCAATCCACTTAGTTTTATAATTTTCCCTATCAATCCTAATTAGCTTGTAGAGATGTCTTATGTCCATATAAATCCCTTACGACTTTTAGTTTTGGGATGAGCACACTTGATGTTATTAACTATCATTCACATAAATACAATACTCGGTTTGTTTGATCTTTTCCAAGCATTATGAAAATATTTTTCTTCACCACTACTAATGTCAATAATAATAACAGGTTTCTTAACTTGAAGTACCGAATCAAGATCCAAAACCTAGGTGAAATATGATTGTTTACACGAATCACATAAATTAAGCTCTTTAAATATTAAAATAGACAAAGCTTGCAAATAATGAGAAACATGAACAAATACTTCAAAGATTAATAAAAAAACTCAAATATTAATACTTGGAGTCAAAACTTGAATACAGGATACAGATTCAAAAAGTAATTTACATAAATAATAAATGTATATTGATGATCTCTTTTGGGTGTTGCAGCAATATACAAAAAATGCTAATAAGATTTGACTTGATTTGATAATTACATATACACCAATTAGATGCATTTGCTATATTTTTAGATATATAAACGAAACTAGTAGCACATCTTGATTACTAATAATTATGTTCATTAATTACAAGAACTAATTAATTTTTTGGATGATCCTAAAATATCTTGAGCATCAAAATCGTAGGTAATTGAAGAAAAAATGTTATACAATTTGAAACTCATTTGTCTAAAGTGTTTAACCAATTTGGTGATTAACAAATAATTTATAATTTTAATTTTAATTACAAATATAATAACCAAACATAAATATTTGAACATTTAGTCATAATATATCATGTTCTTGATTTATCTTTATTATGTTTAAGAATATATAAACATTAATTATTTTCATGTTAGAAATAACCTTAAATGCTAATTATTCCAAAGACTCCATCTTAGCCACTCGGGTTCGACTCTTGTATGCCTTTATCTTGATCCACATTATGGGCGTAGGTGATAAGCCTACTTTACTAGTTAAGCTCCCAAACCTAGCTACCACATATAAGCAATTCTCTAGTTATAAATATGAACAATCAAATATAATATCATGATCTTAAAACTTCATGATTTTACATTCAAATAAATATTTTTAAAAAGTGATCCTTGATTCAAACCAAACCCTTTAAGAGAATGAAATCTTGAATGTAATTTGATGGAAAAAAAATTATACTTATCTTTTAACCCTCAATTATTTCACATATGTTTCTAATGGAATAAAATGTACAATTATAGGGTAGAGAGAAGACTAGTTTTTTGAATAGACTCTTTATATATCAAACATTCATCAAGTGTATAGTTATCAAATAAAAAACTTCTTCTCAAATTGACCAATAAAATTTTAGCATTGATATTTATTAAACCATTTAAGAATCCATTATCTCATTCGATATTTTACATTCCACTTCCGTTCTAGGATATTACTCCTCACCATTATATTCTATACTAAAAAGCATTAGTTTTTGGAATTATTGTGCACTCTCTCACAATACACTGTGCATTGAAGTAGTGTATTTTTTTTGTAATTTTCACTTTGATCCTTGAAATTTTATTTTGCGCAATTTGGTCTTTTTGAGCCCAAATTAACCCCTAGTTGCATATTGTTTAAGGATAGAGGGTCAAATTGAAAGATAGAGAATTGAAGTGAAAATCTCAGATAATATAGGGGCGGGTTGAAACTTTTGCTAACACATTCATTTTAATCCCTCATCTTTTTTAGATATTAGATTACCAGTCTCTTGAATTTTAAGAAAATACATTTTGACATCCGACTTTATTTCTCTCTCTTTTAGTCCTTTTTTGTTGGAGGAGAGAGAGGGAGTCATCAGATTTCAGCTTAGAGAGAGAGTAGCTATTTGGAAAGATTTCGACCACCAAAATAGTTGATTTTTGTGTCAAAAGATTCCATATAATAAGGGGGTTACATTTAGGTTTTTTTTATTTACCTTAAAAACATCTAAAAAAACAGATTTGAGTTCGGAAAGAATTTTTGTTTTGGGTGGATTTTGGGGCGGTTTATTGAGTTTTTGGGTAAAAAACAAAGGACCATGTTTTTCTTACCACCACCATGACTGGATTTTAGGCTACGCACATGACAAGTCGTCTGCTAACATAGGTGACGCGTTATTTTTTTATATACTTGGGGTGGACGACGCGTCGTCTTCCCCGTCAAACTTAAAGCAAAAAAACCATGCACGCGGGCCGTTGCTTTACTGGGCCAGGTGTTGGACCTGGCTTGCTAGACTAAGCAGCACTTGGCCTAATTTTTTTATTTTTATTTTTTAAAAAATAATGCATTTTTTTGTGTTTTTTTCAAATAAATTTTGGGTTGATATTTTAATTAGATTGTGATTATTTTTAAATAATATTAGGTGTTTTTAATTTTGAAAGAGGTCAGTATGATTCATCGGTGATATTTTCTTGATTTTTTATAGATTTAATATTGATTTTTTATAAGATTTTTCATATATGTTGTCTTGCATTATTATTTTTTTAATTATTATTCAATAAATTTTATATATATGTCGATTTCTATGTCAAATTTATTTTGATAGAGGAATTCATTAAACATAATTAGGTAAATTACCCGTATTGTGATGTTAGCTATCTTGATCTTAATTTTTTACTTGGTTTTCTCAATTTAATTTTTGTTTATCGTTGATGATTATTTTTTTTCATTGCTTTATATAATAGTTATTGATTTGTTTAATTAGATGCATGCATAAGTTTTTTTTATTTACATTTAGGATTTTTTTAAGTGTAAAAAAACATGTTGAATAATTTTGTATATTCATTTTTATATTATGTTTTGATGTTTAAGATTTGATGTCTATTCTTATGATTTTTTATTTTTTATTTTTTTCTTGAATCTTTGATGAAAGTTTCATTGTTTTTAGTTTCACCCTTCAATCCAAGTTTATAGTGTTTTTTTTTTGTTTTTTTTTGTTTTTTTTGTTAATGTTTTCCTTCTTTTCAATTTAACTCTCAAACTTAAAATTTATTATTGCCTTTTGATTTATTTTTTATTGCAATATTAACACTCATTATTTTTATTGTATTTGTTTTTGGATTTTTTTTGTGTTGTTTTTTTTTTTTTGTGATTTTAACCCTTACTATTTTCTTATTACTCGGGTCATAATTTAAAAAGTTTACAGGTAATTGAATTTTTTTGTCTTATTTTTTTAGATTCATAGTTTTTTTATTTTTCTTTCTATGTAATTATTCTATTTTTTTTTAATTTTTACTTTGTTAAAAATAAGATTATTGAGATGTTTTGGGAATATTGTGAAGATATATTTCTATAATACTAGCAAGTGTTCATCTTTTGCATTGAATCGTTGTGTTTTTCTTTGTTTTATTTATTGTCAATATCTTATTTTTTAATGATATTATTAAATTAATTAAATTTATTAAACTTTAAATATTATATTTTTATTTTAAAAGATTATTTAATTTTTTTAATATTTTTTTATAAAAAAACAAAAAAAAATTTACTCCCGAATAGCTCGTGACACATAACACCAACATCATAGAGGTTAGGAGTCGTCACATCAAATTTAAAGACAAAAACAATGGAAGATTTTGACCAAAAGCTGGAAGCTGCGGAAGTGATGGACTACGTCCCTTGATGGAAAGTCTAAACAAATGGATGATTTCAAAGATTCCTACATTCATCTTTTTTTTTTTATTCATTCATTTCTGTATGTGACAAAGTTAGACTCCATCCATATATTATATATATATATATATATATATATATATATATATATATATATATATATAAAATAAAAGTTCGATAATGGACATGGGATGGGAAAACAAAAATCCAATGTCAAATTTATTATTTTGGTGAAGGCATTGGTCAAGGTTTTTGTCGAAATGTGTTGGGTTTTATGCATGTTTGGATAGGTTTATGTATTAAAAAAAATTCATTTGGTATGAGAGGTTGAAATTCACATCTCTCTCATTCTTTAATATTTTTTCTTTGAATTATGTAGAAAAAGAATATATCCCTTCAATCAAAACTCTTTTGTTTTATTTGTGTGTTTTTTTTTTTTTACAAAAATATTTGTTCTTATCAAATATATATTAATTAACAAGGTAATTGTTACTGCTACTATAAAAAAAACTATAACTTTATTTGATTACTATGACAAAATTAAATAATAATTTAATTATCTTGTTTACAGTGAATTTAATCATTTTTTCTAAAAAACAGTCAGAAAAACAGTATAAGATATGGTCATACACCTAAACTTGATAGGAAGAGCTCACACATCTAGCCTCCCTTACAAAAAAAAAATAAAATGTTCACATTGGCTTGAATAATTGTTAATTAAACTTCATAGATGAAAGTGAATTTTTTTTAGCTAATTGAATAATTAGCTCTCTTTTTTTGTTCCTTTTCTTTTAAATTTTTTAAACTATAAGCTAATTTTTTTTTTTGTAATATTGATTTTTTAATTCCATGCTATGACTTTCTTGGACACTTTACATTTGTGATGGAGTATAAAGAGAAGTAAATCTCAACAAATAAGACGATGTTAACATAACTTAAGATGATAAAACTGTAAAGAAATGACTAAAAACAAAAACAACATTGTTTCTTGAACAACAATACCTAAGTAAGAGCATTTTGGATGAATAGTGGCTACAATATTTTTCAACACGTGACTCCATTTGGAAACACCGTGTTCTCTAAAAATTTAATTTTTTTGTTAAAAATTAATTTTTATATATGTTTTGGATTGTTTTGATGCACTGATCTCAAAAATAATTTGTAAAAAATAAAAAAATATATTATGTTGATGTATTTAATTTCCCCCATCTACTGCCATGAGTAATGGGCTATACTGATTATTTTTAAGATTCTTTTCATTCTACAACCCATGACATCACCTATATATTTCCACATTAATTATTATTTTTTATAGTTTTGAATATTGTTCAAATGAAAATATAACTTTATTATTAAATGCTCTATTTTCTTATCATAACATGATGGGAATACTAATACTATTTCAAAAATAATGATATTAATTAAACTCAAACCAGAAATTATTGATACAAAAAAAAGGTTAATATATATTGAATTCAAATAAATATACTCTAATTTTTATAATGTACGATAATTTAAAATAATATTAACTTGTTTTCTTATATATTTTTATTATGTATGTGATCATGGGAGTGATGCATAAAAAAATACATCACTAATTGTAAAAATAATTATTGAGTAAGGAGTGAAACTAGAATGAAATAACTTTTATTCAAGTTCTTATATGTATAATGCCAATGATGAAATCATGAAAACCTCATATTAGATTTTTGTGGTTAAATCTTAGGTTGAAATTGTTCGGGCTTGAATATAAGTTTTATTTTTAAGCTTGATATTCCTTGCAAAACAAGTCTTTTATCTTAATAAAAGACTATTTAATACTTAAGTTAGTAAATTGTAAGAGAGTAATAATGTTCAAGAAAGCAAAGAACGTGTGATATTGTATTTATAGTCTTTAGTCATAGCAACTTACATTGTGGAAAGTGAAGTAATGATGAAGAATAATGTTTTTGTCCCTTATAGGTAATCTGAAAGTTGAGTTATTGGTTATTGTGCTTGCTATGCCATTAAAGGAAAATGTTAGTGTTCGAGGGTGATTAACGTGAAAGTTTGGCAAAAGTAAGTGTCATCGTAGGATATAGATTTGCAGGAGATAGCCATTAACAAGAATGATAGATAAAGATAGGCATTGTACTAACATTTCATGCTTTCATGCATAAGCACAATAGAGTGTAGAAATGTGACAATTTTTCTAAAGCTAGTGGCTATGTATTGTGATGTGTGCTAATAATTGGGTTTCTGGTGAATTTGCATGAGAATATTTTATTTGAAGGTGGTTAGAAGAAACCAGTTCTGAGTGAATCCTTAAGCTAAAGATTAGTCAATTAAATTGCTCTAAGTAAATGAGAGCAATCCATTAAGTTAGTGCAGTCCCCTAGGTTGGTGCAGTCTCTTAGGCTACTCTAAGCAGGCAAGAGTAATCCCTTGAGTAGTAGAGTAAAAGGGTTGTGGAATATGATAATGTTTTTTTTTTTTTAATTTCTTCCTTTGTTTCCTCTTTTCTTTTCCTTTTCCTTTGTAAATTCAATTTTTATACTATATTGGAGAATTGTATAAGGACTATGGATTAAGTGGAGAGTCTAAAATGAAGGCGGTGATTTTGATTGTTGTCTTTAGACAGCGCATGTGATCCACCCATGATTTTGATCGTGGTCATACTTGGTGTTATTAGATTTATTTTGGCAAAGTCTCTTCAATAATATGATGCATGTACTAATTGTCTTCAACATCTCACTATTTTTTTTTTCTCTCTCTTTCCCTTTCTTTCCTTTATTTTCACGTTGTTATTTCTTCTTTTCTTCATTCCTTGTTGTTTTTGTTTTCTTTCCTGCATTTTTGTTTTCTTTTTTTTATATTGTCTCCTACCGTTTAAGCTAGCCCAAGCAACAAGCGTTGCTTTTTTCTTTTCATCACCAAAATGCATATATAAGAAAAGGTTTATACATGAATAAACCTTATGAAGTCGATTCCTTGTACTATTAATGTAATTATGTTAAAATTGAATGGAGCATTGAATAATTTTTTTATTAACATATGTATCATATATATGTGTTGTATATAAATTATTTTATTCTTATATAGTATTTTACTAACTATTTGATATATATTTTGTGGGTCAAATAATATTTTTTTCAACCAAAAAAAATAAATATATGGGTTTATCCTACACGTTTTTTTATAGCAAATGTAAAAAAAAAAAAGTTGAAGAACAAAATTGATAATAAAATATTAAATTTAAAAAAATAAAAAAATACTCGAGATGATCGTGGTTAACCTGTCTAACAAGAGAAACCGATCATGAATCCATTGTATTTAATAATTTTTTATTTTTATTTTTTTTTATTACAAGCCAACTAGGTGCATGCAACTCTTTTTCTCTCTTTTTTTAACATCAAACATCAATTCTTTTTTCTTAAAAAAATAAGGAGTGATGTGAGTTTTTTTAAAGTTTAATAATAAAAAGGTATTTTTTATAAAGTTAAATAAAACCTTTAAAAACCCAACGATCAATAAAATGATTTGTTTTTTTAAGGGGTTAAGAATATATCAAATCAAGTTTTTTTTTTAAAAAGGCTATGCACTAAATTAAAAAATATTTTATATAAACATCATAACAAATTGTTAATTTTATTTAAAAGCTAACAAAAAAATTCAATAAAAAAACCAAAATTAAAGGATAACATTGGATAAAAAAAAACTAAAAGGACAAAAAAATCAATGGACCAAAGAAAAAGGGTTAAGCTTATGGAGCTGAGCTGACTTTTTTTTTTTTAATGAGCAGATGTTTGCCATAAAAAAAACAAGCAATGTGTTTCTTGTTTCTTTTTAGATTTTGACCACCATGATGGTTAAAAAAATCAGAGAAGGTCTTACCCTAAAAACTAAACATTCAACCTATATTTGATCTAAAACACATTAAACACCCTTATAAACTCATCTATGATTTCAAAAAACCATAAGAAAAACCCATAATCAACCCAAATTCAAAAACTTCCCAAACTCACACATATTTTTAGGAAATTTGAAAGTGAAAAAAACACCTAAATGAAATGCCTCACCAAATTGTACCCTTTGACACCAAGATTAACTGTTTTGGTTGTTGGAATTTGTGTCAACAACAATTTTCTCTTTTTGATGTTGGAATGACTTTAGGAGAAAATGAGTGATTTATTTTATGGGTTTAATTTAATTGAACAATATAAATTTTCTCATCCTATGCTTATATCTATTTTTTAGGAAACATTAAGGCTAAAAAGACCATAATAAAATCTCTCTCACCGAATAGAATCTGTTGACACCAATTTCAACCACTTTGGTAGTCAGAATAGGTGTCAATGATAACTTTCTTTTTCTACACAAAAATTTGATGAATCTCTCTCTCTCCTCTCACAAAAAAAGAATGAAATATGAGAAAAATAAGGTTTTTCACTAAAATTAAGTTTTTAACAATTAAAGAAATCGATCACCTATTAACTAAAATAAATGGGGACTAATTTTTTTATATAAAATTCAAAATTTCTATCTGTTTTCTTCATGATTTTCACTTTGATTCTATATTTTTTAATTTCACCCTCTCTTAAAAAATGAAGTATTTGGTATTAATTTGGTCTGAAACAGTTTAATTGTGTAAAAACAAATTTTGAGGATATAATTGAAAATTTAAATAAAATTGAACTACTCTAATATACAGTATTTGATATGAGGGTACATAGTGTGCTCATTGAACACGAAAATTGTCTCATAGCTTGGTTTTTTTTTTATTTTTTTTATTTTTATAAAAGTATTATATATATATATATATAATTTTTTTTTTTATTGATGCACAAAAACAAGAGTAAGGAAAACCTGAGGCATATTATATGTATTTGGTAAGGGCCACCTAACAAGGCCTCTAGGATGTAAATAGCCAAACCCAAACTCCAAACGCACAGGCAAAAGTCAAGGCCTTTTCACCAGAGCAAAAGAACCAAACCAAACCGAACCACACGACACAGGGCGAGCAAGCAGGGACAGCAGAGAGAAATGGGGAGGAAGAAGGGAGTAGCAGAGTTCGAGGATTCCCCTCCAGATGACTTCGATCCATCGAAACCTTACAAGGACCCAGTGGTGATGCTGGAAATGAGAGAGCATCTTGTTAGAGAGAAATGGATTGACATAGAGAAAGCCAAGATCTTGAGAGAGAAACTGCGGTGGTGCTATCGCATTGAAGGAGTCAATCATCTCCAGAAATGTCGCCATTTTGTCCAGCAGTATCTTGATTCAACTCGTGGGATCGGGTGGGGCAAGGACCAACGCCCTCCTTGTCTCCACGGTATTATCTAGTGATTTTTTGCCGTGTTTTGTGAGTTTGGAATGATTTTAGGAGAAAATTAGTGATTTATTTTATGGGTTTAATTTAATTGATGGGTTTTGTGAATTAGGTCCTAAAGTGGAGGCAACAGCCGAGTCTGAGTGAATCCATTTTAGTATTTGATCTGCCTGGTTTTGTATTAAGGTACGGTTGCATTTCTAATTTACTATGTTTTAGCAGTGTAATGTGCACTATCTTTGAGTGTTTTGTGAAGGGTAATTATTTGTTTTGATCTTGGTACAGTGACAGGCCTTAATTTAGGAAAACTGTAGGCTTATTTTAGTTTGCTTTGTCATACACTGGCAATGATAGCATGTACTTTAGAATGATTGTGTATCGTTTCAGAAAGGAGTTGTTTTTTTTTTTTTTTTTTTTTTTTTTTTTTTTAAGATTTGATATTGCTGATGATGTCTTGGTGTTGATGTTGAGTATTTTTCCTTCATATAAATTTCTTCATCGAGATGGATTAATGTGTTGTCTGTTAAGTGGATTGTTTTATCTTTAGTGGTGTAGTAAAGGTTAGTGATCTTTTAATCTGGGTTCTGGGGTGATTATCTGGCTGTCTAAATATAAGGCAGCATGAAGCATGAGGCCATATAATACAATGGTAATTTTCTATGATATTTTCCCTGTTATAGTGGTTCAGAGGTCGTTAATGATGTTTGGTTTGTTGTAAGCTGGCACTGAAGTAGTATGGCTAACCTGATAAGAAGAATTGATTTTTCAATGGATAGACCCAACTTTGGTTCATGCATGGAGACTTTTGAAGGGAAATTGAAGAGACATAATGTGGCAATGCAAAGTCTGAGAAACAGCAGGGTGTATTGTTCCTTCTCAAAGGTCTTGGGTGAACAGGTCATGTATATGCTTAAAGTTATCACTTTTAGGAAATTAAGGGAAAATTAGTTATTGGCTGTCTAGGGTCAGAGAGGGGATGCATTGTGGTTGCTGAGGGTATCTGATGAGCTAAACAAAAACTGTCTTGAATTTTAATGTAATTCAGCAAACTATCTTGCTTATGCTTGCTGTTTATTTTTAACTAGATTAGGTTTTGATGTGTTACTCATAATGAGCTGTAGTATAGAACATCTGCATTTTTCAGGATTTTACTGCATTTTGCAGGATTTACTGTGGATGAGGTTTTAGTTTTGCTTCAAGTTGGAGGATTTATAACTTAAGTGTTTGGTTTTTGGATCTCAACGAATTTTGATTGAATAAGATCTGATTGCTCAAAATTCTTAAACGGATTTGTGTGAAATGTTTATGGTGAAGAAGAATAGTTTTGCAGAGATTTATTTTTGTTGCAAAGTATGCTGTGGACATGGATCACAAAGTCTTGCTTCAAAAGGAAGGAGGAATATTTCTAAGGTGGGAGTATGGAAATATATTAAAAAAGGATTGGTCTTTTCTCTTTCTGAATTTTAAAATGGGATTTAGGAAGAGGGGCTTTTGTTTTTATTTTTTAGAGGGTGATTTGGGAAGGCTAATGGTCTTTCCCCAAGTCCTCAAACTTTTTGAGTTGGATAGGGTGAATAATTGTTTTGCTGTGCATCTCAATCAGGGAAATGTTTGTTTGAATGTTGTATCTGTCAGAACTACCACTGCCAATATCTGGAAAGCGCAAGGCTTTTCATAGGTGTTTTGAGCTAGTTTACTAAGAGTTCGTTTGATATTGTGGTAGCAATTGCTTTTCAAAGTGTTTTTTGCTTGTAAATGTATTGAAATAGTATTTTTTTAATTTGTAAAAACTTATTTTTAATATTAGTACATCACAACGATTTGAAAAAAAAAAAATTGAAGCAAAAAAAAAAAGTTTCAAATTTTTTCAAAAGCGTTTTTGAAATGCAAAAACAAACTGACTCTAAGTGGTTGTTAATGAGAGAGGAATGTTTTGTGTATTGGCGTCTTGTTATCATTTAAATAATAAACACCCATTTGGTTCTCTTATATAAAATTACCTTTGAGTTATCAAGCCAAAGAAAAACCCTCAAAAGATTCATGAACTGACAAAGAAAACTGTTCTTCTCACCAGATGAGAAGAATCATTATCACCATGGAATGTCCTATGGTTGAGGTCCTTCATGCTGCATGGCATTAGATGGTTAGGTAAAATTTACTCATCAGAGCAGAAGGGTTAGTGTCTTGTTGGCAATGTTAGGTTATATGCTTTTAATTGGTGCAGGGTTTGTATAATGTCATTTGGTTGGCAACTTCTCCATTTGGAGATTTTGCTGGCTTAACATTATCACAAATGCATTATCAATGATTTACATCATGCAGCCTTTTGAACTTTTAACCATATAAATGGTTAAGCAAATTGTTCAAAATGCCTAAATGGAAAACACAAAATACTGCCCTAAATTGTTGCACAATTAGTTCTGTTTCTGTGGCTGTTTGGTTCTTTCTAGCAATATCTAGTTCTCATCATGCATTTAGGATCGTAAAAATTGTTTAAAGAGTGCAACTGTTTTTGTTTCTACTTGAAACAAATTTGTATTCTTCTGATTATTTAGTTACAGGTACAGTGCTAACACTTTGCATTTTAAGATATAATACATCATTGGTCTTTTTGAAAAGTTAAGGTGGGGGTGGGGGGGTTCGCTTCTTTCTTCTTTTGGAATTTGTGCATGTTATGTTTAGGTTAGACACAAAACTACTAACACTTTGTCTGAATTTGTGCTTGTAATGTTTAGGATTTGATTATATATCCAATGGTTCAAGATAATGGTGGTTATGACTTCTTGAATGTTTGTACTTGTAATGATGCAAGACAGCTTTGGGGGCTGTTCTAGATCAGAGTTTCAGGGGATGTTTAGGACTATGAACATTGACGTGAACAATGTTTTGATGGGTAGTAGGTTAAGTTTTGATAGTTAATGACTTTAAGATTGGTTTGTTTGAAGGTAGGGGTCATAAGGGACTAATGTAGATTGTTCAAAGGGGTTGAGGATCATTGTAAAAACTACCAGTGTCAACCAATAGGGTTTCTTGGAGTCACACCTAAGGGATATAAAACCTAAGCTTCTTACCTAGGGTTCTAGGAGTCACACCTAAGAGAAGATTGAGTCACACAATCAAAAGCAAAGTTGTTTTGAATTATATTCATAACTGATACTCTTGAAAATAATGCATTGCATGCCTTTATAGAGAGTTTCTAATAGTCAAAGTCTTACAAGAACTTGCATTCCTATATAAGAAAATACTAGTAGTCTATATAAAACCTAATATAGGTAATTACTTTAGCACTAATAAAATACTAATTAAATAAAAGCTAGAACTAGAAAACTTTCCAGAAAATATGCAAAAGTTAGTGGGAGGTCATGGGGAGAAATTACGTTGGCTAATGAAGAGAAATTATTCTAGATTTTAATAGTTTTAAAATTTTATTAATATTATTTACGATTCAGCAGTTAAAGCAGGTGCCATTCAAGTCTAGTTTCCTATACCTAATGGAGTTGGGGTTTTTTTATGTTCTAATTTCTTACTCACTACCAGACCTTCTTCATTCCTTTTCCCTATGGTGCCTACAATAGTACTTTAGTTAGACATTTAAGTTATGCTTTGCCTTCTATATTGATTGATCAAATAAATTGAGTTTTCAGAGAATTGGTTCTTGTGGACTTTTTTTGTTGATTTTATTTATCAATTGGTTTAGCATCAACTAGCTTTAGGGGAAATCAAGAGTTGGGATTTTAAATTCATTATGAGGAGAAATTTCTGCAGCAATATTCAGCCGGATCATGCGCAATTCCAATGTTATTGAACTGATTAAAGAGCCACCTCAATGATAGTGTATGTTATACTGGTAGATGTGATGGACGGGGTAGAGTTAGGCCTAACATTTAAAATAGATTGATTGAATTTGATCTTGTTAATGTGAAGTGGAGTTAGAAAGGATTCTAGTTATTTGGGAGTTTTATAGAAGCTGAATGAAAAAAAAGAGTGTACAGAATCAAGAATAAAAGATTCCTGATTCTGAACAGAGCTCAATTAGCTGTTAATAATGTTACTGGTGCCACTTCCTCCTGTTATTGTTTTTTGGTTTCATGCTCTTGGAAGGAATTTGATGCCAAATTATATGTTTTGACTAGATACATCTGTCTATTTCTCAGTTATATGTTGGGGTAACTTTCTTCCTGTTATTTCCTTTTGTCAGTATAGACAGATGCAGCTGCTTCTTTCTAGAAATTCATCCTTAATTTGCTGGTATCTGGTTTTAGTAATGAAACAATTACTAGTCTACAGTTCTACATGCTCAGTGTCCTGAATTTGGAAATTTTTGCTTAGCATGATGCACGGAGATTTTCTTTCTTCTGGTATCCATGATGTTTTTATGCATTGGAATTAACATAATTTTACAACAGTAGGGTAAATAAGCTGTCTTCCTTCTCGCAGGTGGCTGATTTTGAGAGCAGGTTGATACTTGAAGTGGAGGGAAGTTGGGCCTCTATATTAATTTAATGCGTGGCTGTTTTCTTTATTTGACCCTTACTTATCATCTATAGGTTTTTTTAATTGCCTTACCTGTAATGTGCAGAGGCCAGATGTTAATGGCTTTGGCTTTCACCTTCCATCGTTTTAATTGTTAGCATCAAAATACTGCAGATGATTCAGACAGGATCAATGAATGAAAGCAACGCAGATAACGCAATAAATTTTCCTGTCATTGTGTGCCTTTGTTTAATTCTGTGATGGATTATGACCTTGTATATTGTCAAGAAGTTGCTGATTATGATGGACGAGAACGACACATTGGAATTTTTCAATCATTGGGAATTCTAGGGCCCTCTTGAGATCCAAGCTTTCACACCCCTTTTCAACTATTGGATTGAAAGGTAGTTTGTTCTGTTCGACAGCATTACTGGACATGAATTCATAGGCGGCGGCGAGGTGGCGCCCATGGCGTTGTCCAAGATTGTAACAGAGCTTTGTCTTCGTGCTGAATTCCTAAAAGCAGGATATTGGGCTTGAGGGATGGTGCCCTCTCAGTCCACGTGTTGCACCTAGGGAAATAAAAGGTTATAATCTCATTCTTGTTGACCCATGTATGGACTCTATAATAAGAAACAAAAGTGAGAATGGAAGTGGTTAAACATGTTTGCTGAGCGCCTGTATTCCCCTGTTGGGATCTTTTTTAACAATCGAACGCCTAATTGTGGGCTATCGTCTCGATTTTTGGATTTGATGTGGATGATTTGGGGGTGTGATTGTCCATGATTTGCAGTGCCTTGTGCTTTTATAAATTTTCGAAACTAAAATGAAACTGCTTCAATGTGTAAACTAGTTAGAAGAACGTTCAACACATAGATTTGCTTCCATTCTAATGGGGTTTCCATCTTGTTTTATAACCTCTATTTTGTGAACGAGAAGAAAAACAAGTAGAGGTACGTGGTCCAAATTGTATAGCATACTTCTCTTTCTGGAACCAAATTTTGTTGGCTACATGTATTGCTTTACTTGGCTGCAGTGAATACAGAGGGCACAACTATGTACAGTGAGCCCGCGATGGCAATGTTGAACTGGGAACATGTTTACACCATTAGCTATGTCGTCAACAATTCAACATTTAGTTGTTACTAGTTCTTTTTCCCGGGTCAGATTTTTTTTTAAACTTCATAAAAAATAGAAAAATACTAGAAAGTCAAATCTTCGATGTATAATTAACGAAGATTTTAAAAATATTGAGATGATGATATATTAGATGCTATATATATAATTTTTTAATATTGAAACGCTAAAACATAAGGTCAACTAGAGTCAACCATGTTTAACTTACGAAACTCTCAATAACTCTCAATTCAAGGCGTAAGCTCGTGATAACACTATGAATTCTAAATCGAAACAAATTAGGAGCCTCAATTCAAATTAACCTAATATTAAAGGTTTGAAATGAAAAAAACATTCAATTAAAAAAAAAATCCAATAAAATAACTCGAGCGAAGCTAGAACGGTGGCTTGCAATATGACACCGCTCATACTAGTACTTTTAAAAAAAAATAAAAATTCAAGACTTTGTTATTGACCTGACTAAATCCATTAAGTTGAGTTAATTTAATAATATGATTAAAAAAATACAATTAACGATAAATAAAAAGACCCAAGATAACTCATGCCATTTTTAAAATTAGTAAAAAATCATATAGAAACAAAAAAAAAGGGAGCCCAATCTACAAATAAATCAAATGTTGAAGGATAAAACTGAAAAAACATGAGCTTAAAAAAAATGATGTTTTACCTCACGCTACGCTAAGGATTAAATATTATTTTCCGACCTTAATATGTTACAATAAATGAAGATGATAACATACTGGACAATATATTTTTGTAAAAATAAATATTGAGTAATTAATTTTAAAAAAAGATTTCTTTTAAAAGAAGCTAAATCCAATAAAGAAAAAAAAATGTAAAAAGACCTAAGATAACCTAGGTCATTTTTTAAAAGTAGTGAAAAATCATATGCAAAGAAAAAAAGTAAAATTAAAGAGCCTAGTATCCAATTCAATCAAATGCCAAATGATAAAATTAAAAAAATATAAGTTTAAAACAAGGAAAAAAAAAACAAGAAATGAACTCGGGCAAATCTTTTAAACCTAAGTTAATCTCTCAAAATTTGCAACCCGTTAAATTCTAGACTCGAGCTTGATTAAGAAGCTTAATTTAATGGTGAAGGCAGAAATTAAAAAAAAAAATCAATTTTAAGAACTTACCAAGGTTAAAAAATAGCAATAAAAAGAATGAGGATAGAATTTGATATGTAAATATAATGAAGAAGGATGACATTATAAAAAAAAATCAATTCTAAAATTATCTCAGATAAAATAAATAATTAAAAAAAAGAGAATCAAATCTAAAATTTAAAAAAACTAATTAAGGATGAGATAAAAACAATTCAATTCTATAAATTAATTCAAATTTTAAAAATCAATAAATAAAACAAGGATCAAATCCTAAGGAAAAAAAATTAAAAGGATGTTGTGAAATGTTGCAAGGGCAGACACAAAAACCATGGAAAAAAATAGAAAAGAAAAAAGCCAACCGTTGCCTAACCGTTCAGAATTAAGCCATACGCGCCGCCACCTATGAAGGTAGCCCACATAATTGTGAATAAAAAAACACCAAGAAAGTCATTGTTTCACCACCGTGAGCCACCACACACGCCGCTCGAAGACGACTAGGTGACTCACTTGCTAGTACGTTCCACGAATGTGCTAGCATTTTTTATTTATTTAAATTGCCAAATCACCGTTAGAATCACATGATTATTGCCAAAAAAAAAAAACCAATATGAAATCATGAATATGCCCCTAAAACCAAGCCTAAGATTTTTTATACTCGAAAGACAATAGAGGAGTTACATCGTGCATGGTTAAATTTTTTTTTAAAAAAGCCCTTAGACCATAGTTAATTTTTTTTTTGGCTTTTAAAGGTAATCAAGTAATTGCATTGTATAAAAAATTACGAAAAAATTGAGTTATCCAATGAAATCTAAAATGAAAAATGAACCTGGCAAAAAGACTATTTAACCCTCGAAAAACTGTGAGTGATTTTTCTTGAAGGATATAATCATTAATTCACTGTTATAATATAAGATTACAGTAACTTTTCCACACCAAATACGTTATGTTAATGTAACATGATATGTCAATATGTTAACTTATTTACATCAATATATATAGCAAACTTGTTGATTTACTGATTATCATGTCAGCGAACTTGTTGGCATGAACATAATGATTGTTACTACTGAAGTATAAAATCCATTTTCTTTCTTTTTAAAGATTTTAAGAAGAAGAAAACTCTGATTTGAGATCTGACTCCCTGAAGTACCTCTAAACTATACACATGTTGGCGCGTACACTTTTAATTAAACAAATGATCAAACTCTTAGTTCATCAGCCTAGACATTGCATGCTGGTATGATCAGATAACTTTGATCCAAAATTTGAAGCTCCTGGCTGAGCTAGTTTGACGAAAATGGAGGCCCTATGAGTCTTTCATGTGGGCATTTGTCATCACATCACTGGCTTCAGATGTACGCCAAAGTATGCTGTAAAGACAAAGATGTATGCCAAAGAAGCATTTCTTTTAGAAGATTTATTTGGAAGCACATTAATTTACTCTGTGAAAGAGAAAAAAAAAAATTAGAGAGAGATCATCCACGATTTCAAACATCGCTTTCTCATCAAGGAGACAATTGAAGAGGACTTTTTCAGCTTCTGCAAAATGCAGCTAACTTGAAATATTTGAGCTTCAAAAACAACAAGAAAATGACTGTTTAATTTCAATGCTTTCAGAATAGTTGGACCTGAAAGACTTCCTCTTCTCAAAACCATTGCAATTGGAAGGAAGCGTAGCATGGTGTCTTTGCTGCGTATAAAATAATCTGTCCTTCACATTTTCCCTGGAAACACAAAAAAAAACAGATCAAGTTAGACCATGCATGTATATGAACAGCAGGATCATAGAGCCAAACAAACCAATTAATCAAGCCATAGCAAAGTTAAAAGAGTTCCATTTTCTTTATTCAAGACAATGAAATGAAGGAGGTTGCTGGAAAATCATGCAATTGATATATATAGACACACACACATACACGTGGTAAAACCAGGAGCTCCCTTCAGTCCATTGGGCGAGCAAAGCATGCGGAAGGAGTTGCTCCCACACCATGCACCTGGCCAAGCTTAAACCTCTTTGCCAAATGTTAAGCATTGCCTAAATGCATGAGATGGCAGCTCTAGCAGCTTCTCAGCCCTCCATATTGGACTAAGAGGAGCACTTTAGCCCCTACAAATGTAAAGAACATCCCTCCCGTACCTAGACATCTCTTTCTCTTGATAGAGAAATGGAAAGTACTAGGTACAAGGTTTTTTACTCTTTTATTTCCAGGAATATAGTTTCACAATAATCTTGCAAGAGATGTCTATTTATACGACAACACAGCGGCCCTAGTTCCCATGGACGAGGACATGATTTGTCGGAAATTGGAAATTTTTTTTTTTTGGGGGTGGGGAGGATAAAATGCTTTACCATAATTGCTTCTCTAGTACACGATAGCTTTACATCATGCTAATGGATGAATATGCTTGCCGGTTTGTTTTTGTTTAACATTAATTTTGTTACTTGGTTTGTTGTTGTTTTGTGTGAGTGTTCCATTTCCATTTGTTTTGACTTGGAGATTAGAGGAAGTAATAATGCATATTTTTTTGGAGAAATTGCATAATTAGTCTCAATTCATTCTACCATGTCAAAGTTGCTGTTGTGTAGGACAAATTTCTTATGAAATTCAATGTGTAATAATATTGTATTAATTATCATATTCTTGGAAATTATGTATATTCTAACCAGTCTAATAGTTATACAAGACTTGATTCTAAATCTATATGTAAGCCATATTAAGGAAAAAAACTAGCTTGTTATTTTTTAACAAGAAAAGGAAAGAAAGTTCATTTTAAAGTGTTTGATTAGAAGAAATAGACATGAAGATGAGAGTTGGAATTTAATATGTTTTTGGGTTTTAATATTTGATCACTGTTATTGAAACCTTGGTTTTCTTGGCATATAATTTTGGGCTAGAAGGTAAGTGTCACTTACAATATAACTTTTCAATGCTTAAGTTAATTTAGGGTTTTATAGGAAAACATATTATATGAAGAATTGATCGAGAAGTGGCTTTTTGGATTGTTCACATAAAAATATTTCTTTTCTCTCTTGTTAAAACATGAAATATATAGTCAAGAAAACCTCAAAATATCTAGGAAAATATATAGAAAAAAAATATATGAACCGCTAAGGTGGTAGTTAATTTTTTTCAATTTTTCCACATAGGTTGTAGCTTGGTAAAAAAAAAAAAGAAAAAGCCTAAAAGGAGTCAAATCGAGCCCTTGGGCTTTGTTAGGTTCGATTTGATAGGGTTAAACAAATTCCTATGTTTGGCTAGGTTTGATCGTGGTCAAACTGAGTCCAAGATGAGTCAAACCAAGCCCAAAGCGGGCTTAATTTGATTCAATATGACCAGGTCAAATCAAACCCCATTTGGGCTAGGTTTGACTATGGTCAAACCAAGCCCAAGAGGAGTCAATCCCGAGCCCAAAATAGGCTCGATTAGGTTTGGTTTGACCGGGTCAAACCAAACCCCATTTAGGCTAGGTTTGATCGTGGTCAAATCAATACCAATATGGGTTCAGTTGGGTTTGGTTTGACCCGGTCAAACCAAACCACACGTTAGGCTAGGTTTAATCATGGTCAAACTGAACCCAAAAGGAGTCAAACTAAGACCCATGTGGGCTTGGTTGAAACCGTACCATCATTTCCCCTCTAAAGTCTTGTAAACATATATGTTTGAAAGACATTAACCAACTATAGAGGGGGGGGATACTTACAATATAAGAGTTTACCTTTATGGCTATGCTTGGACAAAAATGTCATTTGTATAGGCATACCTTTGAATGGTTGCATGTTGGGAGATTATTATTAATGTTTGATATAGAGATATACAAATAGTAATCATAGAGACATGAAGGTAATTGGTCAAGAGAAGCTTGAAACAATTTTCACAAGGACATGGAGATGGTGGTCATGGAGACTTTGAAACAATGATCATGGAGATCTAGAGAAATTTGGTCACAAGAACCTAGAGACAGTTAGTCATGGGGGCTTGGAGATAACTAGTCACAATGACCTGGAGATAGAGGTCACCGAGACTTGAGAAATTGTAGTCATAGGAACTTGGAGACAGTTTGTCATAGGAACGTGGAGACAGTTTGTCATAAGAACCTGGAGAAAGTTGATCGTGAAGACTTGGAGATAATGGTCACTAAGACCTGGAGAAATTGTGGTCACAAGGACTTTGAGACAATGGTTACGGGGACCTGAAAAAAATAGATATACTTGTGATTGGAAGATTGTTTACACTTCCTATCATTTACAAGTCATTAACCAATAATGCTATTCATGGAATAGTACACTGATTTTTATGAAGCTTGGTTAGTAGTAAACCGAGTTATGCATAGTACTAGCTGTGTTAAAAAAATACCATTTTATTGAAAGATTGAAAAGGTAAAGATTCAAATCTGGAGGTAATCCATGGATTATTTGATCTCATGCAGCACAAACTTCTCTTTTTAGCTTTAGTTGTTTTTCTTTTCTCATAAATTAGCATAGGTGACCCATGAAGATCAATCGTTCTATCCCTTTTTAGAGTGTGTGGCACTCTTCAATGTCATGCCTATTTTCATAATGAAAAAAATAAAACTTGTTAGAGTTCCTTATGCCTGAAGCACCTTTCATTGGAGGTGAGTGCTATAGAAGTCTTTTTTCTTACATAACAATTAACATCTTTATTCATGAAAGGGTGTGATTAGAGGTATGGTTATGAGCTTGGGGAATGTCAAACAATTATAGATGTGTTTTTTGGTGTTTCTTTTTGATGTTTTTGTTCGAGATTGATGGCGTGCTAAAGAATCTGCTTGTATATGAAAAGGTGGGTGACCTTGTCTAATCATGCTATCTTCTCCACCCTTATGTAATTCTCCATCGTGTGTTTGATGCTAAGGAAATTTTTGTTAGAGAGTGTGTATAACATTTTCCACAAGAAATAGTTGTAGACCCCATTGATTAGGGCTTTAGTAGTGATGGGTTTAAACAAATTCTTCACGTGTAACATTTCTTTGTTAAACCTCTTTAGATAGGCTCTATCATTTTCTTTTTCTAGTTGAATAATGGAGAAAATTTCAGTTGAATCTTTTGGTAGGAATGCTCGTACTGAAATGAGTGATCAACTTGTCATATAAGTATGAAAAACTGGATATGGAACCAGGTTTCAAGCTATGATACCAGGCTTGTATAGAATCCTGAAATGTAGTTGGAAAGACCTTGCACATGGCTTTTGAATCCTGTACCAGCAATTCCAAACTATTCCTCATGTTCCGAACATATTTCCTTGGGTCTGACAATCTATACTAGTTATCCAAGTTTATTTTGTTGGCTACAAAGTCTCTAAGGAGGCGTGTGTTCAATACACTATGACATTGTGGTGACCATCTCACCTAAATTGAGTCTATTTTATCTTTGTCTTTATGTTGCCTCTTTGGTTTTGGAATGATGGAGTGAGACTCTAGAGGAGAACAAGCTCGTGGTTGAAAGCTATAGAATTGGGCCTTGCCTCTTGATCTATAAAGATCATATCTAGATGACCTTATATGAGAAGGTTCTTCGTGTTGACATGATCTGTTCCTAACGAGGATACAAGTATGGTGTCGGCTATCTACCACTTTATTCTGGGTCGTCTTTTCTTGAAATTAAAGTTGTCGTTGCACAAGATGTGCAATTGATGTAATAACAACATGAGTAGTAAATTGTTATACATCAGCTGAAGTGCTATGTGGATAGATAAAGAGTGATATGAGCTGTTGCTGGGTAGCTAGTACAACCTTAGTGAGTGCTCTTATCTGTTGTGCAAGATGTTGGAGGTTAACAGGAGGTGATGAAGATGGTTGGATGTTAGTAACTCTTCCTCTTGGTGTTTCAGAGTTATCCACCATGAAACTTTATGATAAAGTATATTAAGTGATAAGAAAGATATAATAGGAAATGAACATGACTTTTGTTCACTTCCCACAAGCAACGCCACTGATGAAGTTGAGAAAAAAACTTTATTGAACCTTGGCTTTCTTTGCGGATAATTTTGGGTAGAAGGTGGGTGTCCGTTGCAAAATAAACCTCTAACGCTTAACTTAGTTTAGGGTTTTATTGGAAAATATATTGTATGAGAATTTATCAAGAAGTGGTTTTTTGTATTGTTCATATAAAAATCTTCCTTTCCTTTCTTGTTAAAACATGGAATATATAGTCGGGAAAACCTCAAAATATATAGGAAAATATCTAGAAAAAATATATGAACCACTAAGGTGACAATTTTATTTTTTGCTATTTTTCCACATAGAGTTCTTGTAAAAAAACAAAGCCCAAGAGGAGTCAAACCAAGCCCGAAGTTGGCTAGGTTTGGCCATTATCAAATTGAGCGCAAGAGGAGTCCACTCAAGTCTAAAATGGGTTCAATTGAGTTTGGTTTGATCGACTTAAACCAAATCCCATTTTGGGCTAGGTTTGACTGTGGTCAAACTTAGCCCAAGAGGAGTCAACTTGAGCCTAAAACGAGCCTAGTTGGGAGTTTAAAAGGAGTCAACCCGAGCTTAAAATAGGCTCGGTTTGGTTTGGTTTAATCAAGTCAAATGAAACCCCATGTTGGGCTTGGTTTGACCATGCTCAAACTGAACCTAAAAGGAATCAAACCAAGCCCAATATGGGCTCAGTTGAACCTGTATCATCATTATTATAATTGAAACTTCTTAACCGTTATTTGTATTGATTGAGCCTAATTATTCTTTATTTTATTTTGTAAAGATAAATAAGGTTGTTAGTTCATATATCTATATAACAACTTTATATTAAAGTAACTCTTTTATTTATGAAATTATATAATTAAAAGAATCAAAAAATAAAAATAAAAATAACATAAAAACTACTTTATTTTAATTAATTAGGTTTGTAGGTCTCACAAAAAAACAAGTGTCGAGTATTGGACTTTGTAATATGATAGAAAAGTTTTTTTTTGGATAAGTGTAATTGTATTAAAAGGAAAAACTATACAAAAATACAAACAACATATCCCAAGATATACATCATCCCATAACCCAGATCCATTTGTCTTTAGGCAGTAGGATAAAAGTAAACGCTAAATAAAACTATTTTTTTTTCAAAACAAGACTGCTAGGACAACAATTGTGAAACCGATCAACCAGTTCATTGAAAACTTAGAACCAGTTGATCAGTTATGTAAAAACATCAAATATACTAAGTGGAACTCGAAGGATAACAAACTAGAGGTACCTTATGACTCTGAAAGACACCGTATGGACTTGAGAACAGCTGTAATCTGGTATTTTAGTAAACCATAACTGAGAAGACTAATCGAGCAAGTAGATGTGGGAACGCCTTTTTTTGCCTATATTGCATATAAGTCCATTAAAGCAAAGCCATGTCATAGAAGGCCAACTTATATGAGTCGTGCTCGTGGTAGCCCCCAAAACTGAAGTAGAGAAGGGACATTAAAAGAAAAGATGGTTGTGTGTCTCAATATGCGAGTCATAAAGGATACATATTGAGGAGCTGATGATCCGATTAGTATGGAGTTTGTCCATTGTTTGTAGACGACCCAAAGAAGCAAGTCATAAGATAAAAAAATGTCTCAAGATATGACCTAGAAACTAGAGGAGGTGATGCATAAAATCTGCGAATCTCATGTCTCTAAGAACCTCCCATGCCAAGTCGGTAGAAAATCTCCTTGATGGATGATCCTTCTGGATATAGTGATCTAGTATTGCAACCCGACAACCAATAGTCTAACCATAAGAAAGTAACAATCCCATCACCAATACATGAGATAAATCTCCCTATACACCAATCTCTACTGAGAAGGATCTTCCTCCAGGACCAAGAGGAAATTGAAGGAGGTCTGACATGCCAAAAAGATCTACCCCAGAGTAAGACACTATTAACCCATCTTGACCAAATTGATGATCTCTCTGAAAGAAGTCTCTAAATGTGCTTGAGAATAACTGCTTCATTCCAAATCCTAACCCTTTTTATCCCCAGACCTCCCTCTTTAAGAGGATAACAAACTGAATCCTAGTCTACCTTAGTCCCCTGAATGGGAAAGAGACAACCCTTATAGAGAAAGGTAATTAGTATATTCTCAATCCTCTTAATAAGAGAGTAGGGAAGAATAAACATGGAACACCAGTATACCTTGATGGAAAAGAGAACAAGTTTGATTAATTAAAAATGTCCACATAAGTAAGAGAAGTTGAAATCTACAACTTAATCCTGGAGAGAATCTAATCCATCAAAGGCATACAATCACTATGTGTCAGTATGGTAAAGATCAATAGGACTCTTAGTTAGGTTACTAGCAGAGAACCCAACTTGAAACCTGAAAAAGTTTGCAAAGAGGCCTAAAGCTTCACATAAACTCCAATAAGAAAACATGGTTTTTCTCTAGACTTGTAATAAGTCCAAATAACCTAGCGAAATCATTTAAAGCCTTCCTTATAATCATAATCAAGTCTATATTTGCTTGGTAGAAAATCATAAGGTCATCTGCAAAACATAAATGAGTAATGACAGACTGTTGACATTGCCAGTGGTATCAGATGCTCTAGTTCTGTGAAACCTCCCTAAAACCTTTATGGATAGAACAAAAAAATAAGAAGATAAAGGGTCACCTTGCAGAAGCCCTTTAAAAGATGGGAATAAGCTGTGACTTTCCCCATTCATGACCATTAAAAAATAAGCTGTAGACATACGTATCTCAATCCTTATAACCATGAAGTTAGGCACTCCAATAGCTCTTAGCATTGTTAGGATAAACGCCCAACTAACCATATAAAAATATTTTCTAATATCTATTTTCAAAGCACATGTAGGCATAAGACTAGCTAAGTGGCTTTTGAGTCAACAAGATGACATCCGATATTTACTTACCTAGAATAAAGGTCGTCTGAGCAAGATAACATATGAAAAAAAATCCCCTTCAATCTATACAAGGACTTTAGATATGCATATGTAAATTATATTACAACATGAGATAAATCTAAAGTCATTCATAGTGGTGAGTATTTCAATCTTAGGAACCAAAGCAATCTTAGTGTGTGTTTGAGAGTATGGTAGTGTTGCTTTTCAAAGTGCTTTTCGTTTATAAATGAATTAAAATAATGTTTTCTTTTTTAAAATTATTTTTGACATCAGCACATCAAAACGATCTGAAAACATAAAAAAATATAAATTTAAGCAATTGTTTTTTTTAAAAAAATTTGGTGTCCTAGTAGCACTAACACACCTAGGAAGAGTATAGGAATCAAAGAAGTACCTCACAACAATAATAAAGTCCTTACCAATAATATCCCAACTTTTTTTGAAGAATAAAGAAGTATAACCATCTTGACTAGAAGCCTTATCATCCGGGATAAAGAATAAGGCTTTCTTGATCTCATCATTTGTAATGTATAACTCTAAAGTAAGTATAATGTCAGGAGGAATCCTACTATAGAAATATCAGGAAGTATCCTCTCAAATGGTGGCTAAGTGTGTAGAAAGTAGCCCCTGGAAGTAAGGGACTACAACTGACCCAAACCCTGTTAATCCTGAACTCAAGACTCTGTCTCATCAATGAACAAATGAATTTTATTCTTGACCTATCTTTGAAGCAGTGATATGTGAAAGAACTTGGTGTTTATATCTCTCAAGTTTAGCCATTGAATCTGAGAACTCTAATTGTAAAAAACCTCCCAAGAAAGATCTCCATCTTCCTTCTAATACTCTTTAGATTGAGGAGAACCATAAAGAAGTATTTGTGCTTCAGCCTATTTAGTCTTTGCTTGAACTACTTGATTAGAAATGTGGCTAGTGTGTTTGCGATGCAATGACTTCAACTTAGGCTTTAACAAACTCAGCCTCTTGGTAAGCCTGTACATAGGGTTACCATCTGTTAGAATCTGCTAAATATCCACAACTAAACTCAAGAAATCATCCCTGTCAACCTATAAACTCAAGAACTTATTATTTTTTTACCTTAGAAAGAGGAATGCCAAACTGGACAACCATAACACTATGATCTAAAGAGTCCCTAGGTAGAAACTCCGAACAAGTAGTTAGCCAAATAGAGAACCAACATGAGTTACTAAATAACTAATCTAGTTTTTTAAGAATAGTACCCCTACTAAGCTATCCATTATGCCAAATGTACCTTAATTTTAAGTAAGGAACTTTAACTAGTTTCACTGTCTATACATAATTGACAAAGTCATTCATGTGCCCATGCCAGGTAGGGTCACCTCCACATTTGTTAGAAGCACTCATAATAGCATTAAAGTCTCCCAAAATAAGCCATGGTCTACATTGAAATGTGATAGCATGATATGAAAAACAATCCCATAAGGCTTGACGCCCTATAAACGTATTGATTCCATAAATAAAAGTGATAATAAAAAAGCACTCATCAACTAAATTAGACACCTCACAAGTTATCCACTGAATAGAAGAATGCATCAAAAAGGCACTATATACCATCGGGTCCCAACCAATAAGAATACAACAATTAACTATATCCAAGACATTAGATATAAACTGTCACGATGAAGGATTAATAGTTGTTTCCACCCCTTTATCTTGTTAGATTATACTTATTAATCCAATCCTTTACTGCTTTATGTTTTTTTAGACCATTTAGACCCTAAATATTTTGACAACCTAACATATATAATAGGAAGTGGAGAGATAGTAAGAAATAGAATCAACAATCTTTAAAACTTAACACCTAAAGTTGTAACAGTATCTGGGGTATCTGTAGTCTCACTACTACTTGGCAAGTTTGGATTTTTCCCCTATATACACTTGGTTCTTTTCAAGCTGAGAATAGTTCCTATTTGAGTCTTGATCCGACCCAATATCATCATCCAAAACTTCCTCTCAAGCAGAAGGTCTTGTAGCATTCAGCCGGTTGACTAGTTTTTGAAGAATTTTAACCGGTTGACCAATATATTGGAGAGTAGCTCCCATAGCTCCTGCCTTGTCCAACCTATTGTCTTGTTCCTAAGATGGTTGAACTGGTCAAACAGTTTATGCAGAATTGTCTATTTAGGATGCTAATTTTATTGTAGCAGTTGCATTCGAAGGGGGTGCAACCTCATCGATAATAATATCTGGGGACCTACATGCATGTAAAATATCACCCCCATTTTAGATCTTCAATATATCCTTATTGGAGAGATTTGGGGCCTCAACTAAAGCTTTGTAAAAGTGCCCATATACTTTGCAAGTGACACAAGCTCATGGTTTCCATTTATACTCAACCATAACTATGAAAGGGTTTGAAGATAACCTGTATTTTAGCTAGAAACTATGAACCATAGGCAACAAGGCATCTAGTTCAATACAAACTCGGGCATAATCAAGTGAGGTGCCATTAAGTGTTTGTTCTTCACAAGACAAAGGTCTTCCAACCATGATAATGACCATTCCTAGGCTTGTTTCATTCCAAAGGAGATAAGGTAACCCTTAGATACGAACCCATGTAGGCACTTTTGAGATTTTATTCTTGTCGAGAACAAAGTGAGGGTGCCACAGTTGGAGGATAATGGTCTTTCACCCAAATATCCACGACCCCTTTTCCATAACCGATGAGCATCATCTTCAGTCTTGTAATGAAAAATCAAGAAACCTTGTTGTGTCATTATGACACTCTCAAGACCACAATTCTTTCATACTCATGAGGTAATAGAGTTGGCTGCATGGTAGGGCATCCTATAACCAAGGAAAAATCCTACCAGGCATCGGGCTCATTTCAATGTACTCTAATCAATAACATTATCTAGTGTTTCCAAAAATAGTACCAATCTCTTGTTGTGAAAAAGAGACTATCTTAGCTCGGGTTGTTGAATTTGACACTTTCACTCTATCAACCCATGAGGTCCAAAGGTGGAGTTAGTGTTCTTTGGTGCTGTGGTGGCAATATAGGCGGCGATACGGTTTTTTTTAGGTGGTTTTGATATAGAGGTAGTTTTGGTGTTTTAAGGAGCTTGAGGGATGTTTGAGGTGTTGGTTTATTAATTAAGGACTCAATCAATACAAATAAAAGTACAAGGCTTCAATAGAAAAACTAGAAAAATATAGGAACCAAATCTTAAGTAAAATCAATATGTTTTGAAAATGTATTACTACTACTACTACTACTACTACTACTACTATTGCCGCCGCCACAATATTAAAAATACAAACTAATTGATTTGGAAGAAAAGAAACAGGAGAATCTTTGAACACAAAACCACACCAACAGACCTCATGTTTTGCTAATTCTAGATCATGTTCTACACTATCTTATATTTTCATGATAAGAACCTGTAAGCTTTTAAAGTTTGTGAATGATATGGCTTTATGTTTGGTTTTGGGTTAGTGTCCCTCAGGCAGGTGAGTCCTATCGACTGATGATCAGGCTTATGTTATGCTTGATGCTTATTCCCTGTGCTGATTGTGATGGGCTCATTTGCAACTCTTGCTTTTTTGGTCATTGCTGGCCATTGTCTTCTTTCACTGCTGTTTTGGATGTTGAGTTCTCCCTTGTTCTTTTGCGTGTTGGTTAGGCTGGGCACCTTTTCTTTGAAAAGGTTCTCAGCCTAACCAATGCTGGCTGACTCCATTTGACCCTGCATGGCTTGTTCTAATGGGGAGTTTGTTCCCTAATAGTTCTCGTTGTTCATGATTTGAGAGGCCTCGTTTTTGGTTGGCCTTGCTGTAACTAGTTTGTTAGGTTACATGTTTTTTTTTTCTTTCTGTGTATATTTACATGTATATTATAATTTGCTGGTTCTTCAACCCTGTTTTTTTCTTTTGATCTATTAATCCATCCTACATTTTAATAATAATAATAAAAATACAAACTACTCTCCACCATTAGCACCACTGTTTTTTTTAAATCATTTTCTTTACATGTTAAAAAATACATTTTTTTTTAATTTATTTTGATTAAAATCATTCATATAATTTCATTTCCATTCTAAAACTCACTCAAATTATCTAAACGATAAAACTTTGGCTAAGATTCATAATATGAAAGTGGGTCAATTGACCTCATTCAATCTCAAAAGAAAAACGATAATTATATATTTGATACAAGATTATATGAATTGTTTTTAAAATTGAGCCCATGAGAATAGTGTCAACATTAAAGAAATTAAATTTTTTTAAAGAAAAGTAGGAAAGAAGGGCTAAATCTATGATTAGATTCAGTATTGAAAGAAAAATATGGAAAGGGATTTGAAAGCATTTATGTTATAGGAATAATTTGAGTTAAAATAGGAAATGGTTCGAGAAAAAATAGGAATCTGGAGTAGGGAGGATAGAACCTTACAGAATATTTGTTGTCCTACTAAGATTATTGTATTATTTTATCCAAAAAAAGAAAAAAAGAAACTACAAAGTTTCTTTTCATTATAAATCGAATGTTTATGTAAAATTCTGCATGCCTTCTCGTTACTTTTCCTTTGTCCTTCCCCATTCCTTCTATATTCTAGTTCAATTGCATGAAACATTTCTATATAATTTTATAGGTTAATTAAGTTAGCTAGCAATGTACTCTACTTCATTTTCTTTTTCTCGGTCAAATATTGATTTGGCTCTTGGGTTTAATTTGTATCTTCTTCACATGCCAGTAATTAACTTTTCTTGTTTGGTAGGAGCGATGCTTCTTTGACTTGTTCACAACTTGAATGAATTCAGATTCTAGCAGAAAATCTGAATTAAGTTGTTGTTGTTGTTGGTAACTTTTTTGCTATGTAGCAATTTGCTTGTAGCTTTTATCCTACAAATACTGAATGGTTACTTTAGCTACGTACGTGCATATCTATCACCAAAATCTTACCTTGTACCAGCAAAAACTCCAAAAGCTTTCTCAAGCTGTTGGTCACTGATTCCCTAACTTGGTTTCGAAAAGCTAGTGCCCAAAGGTGCTCTATTGAGCCGGTCCCCGTTTGGTGGAGTATGAGCCAGCAAAGGAAGTCATGGACTGATCGCTTGGGAGGTGGATGTAATACAAACAAGAAAACCAAAAGCCAAAGTAGCTCCAAGTCATTTTCTCTTCAAGATTTTAATTTAATTGATGTTGTGATTTAAAAATATAATATAAATTATATGATATGTTTTTGAACCGTGATATAATTAAATATTGTGTTTCTTAATTATAATATTAATTAAATATCATCATTTTAAATCATAACATTAAAAAAATATGTTGTTTCATTAGAACTTTTTATTTTATGTTAATTAGCCCATTTTTTTTAATTTTATATGCTAATTCCCTAATTTAACTCAAAGAACATGCCTTATTGGGGTAAACAAAACAATGAATCATGATGATATATTGTATGAGTTGCTGAGTTTCAAGGCAGGCCTGTATTATGCCTTGTTTGTTTCTAGGAAAACAAATTCCCGGAAACCATTTTCCTCATTTTTCCATGTTTGGTAACCATACGGAAAGCTAGTCAAAAGAAAGTTAATTCCAGTCAAAAGAAAAAAGTAACTTTCATCACAGGAAAGTGTTTTCTTTTTAATAAGAAAAGGAAAACACTTTCCTTTCTTTACATAAAACATATCTTCTCAAATCCCTGTCTCTCTCTGTCTCTTTTCGAAAACAATTGAACTAGGAACAATTGAACCATATCTCTAGAACAATTGAAGCATATTCCTCTTATTTCAAGTATTTTTTTTCCTCAAATATCTCTCTATTATTTCCTTTATGTTTTTATCTTCTTCGTTTAGATCTGTAAGAATTATGACATAAATCCTTTGATCTTGTTTAATTTGTTGTGTCTATTTCGAACAAAACTCTGTGTTTCTCTGTGTTTTTTTCCATGCTGTTCAAACAAACCATGATAAATCTGCTACCTGTCATATTTTTTCCATGACACATTTTTCTTCTTCATCTTACCTCATCACATTCGGCTAGTTCACAGAAACTAAACAAACCAAATTCATCAAGCAAGCCATAAAAAACACATTTTTTCCATGACATAGTTTTCTTCTTCATCTTACTCACATTCGGCTAGTTCACCTTTGTAACCAAACAAACAAAAAAAAAAACTCAGAGATAACAAAATCCCCAAACTTCCCCATCAAAAAGCAGTCCCTACCCTGTTTCCCCGTCCCCGGATCCAGCCACCTATCCACTCCCCTCTTAAAAAAAAGACTCCTGTTTCCATAACATAACCAAGGGATTATACCCGGGTGGAAGCATAAAGAGAGAGAGGAAAAGTAAAAGGGGGGGGGGGAATCAATGAGCACAAAGAAAGAGAGGAAAAGTAAAAGGGGGAATCAGTGACCGAGGGATTATGCTCGGTGGAAGCATAAAGAGAGAGAGAGGAAAAGTTAAAGGGGGGGAATCAGTGAATGTGTTAAGGAACAACCCTTGCTCTTTTTTTTTTCAAGTCCCAGCGTTATCAGTACAAGTAGCCGGGGGAGAGAGGGAGGAGAACTGGGAAGGAGGAGCAGGTCTTTGAGGTCTAGCCCTCTTGCCCCTTAAATCTTTGATCTTTTTCCTGCTTCTTTGTGCACAGAGAGAGGAAGTTAAGGAATTAGAGAAAGAACAGGGGAATGGGAATTAGAGAACCGAGAGAGAACAGGGGAATTAGAGAACAGAGATCGAGAGGAAGTTAAGGGGAATTAGAGAACATAACCTAAACATAAAAACATGGATAACACCTCCACCATAGAAAAAGCATGATTTTTGCCACAGTTATTGCTTTATTTTGCTATATTTATAAATGTGCTTGTTTTATTTTGCTTTGATTAATTCATGATTAGTGTTTGATTATATTTGTTATATATGAATAAATTTGTGGGACCATGCCGGTAATTATATGGATTTCATTGCGCAATGTCTATTGATTGTTGTGAACTTATGAGTTGTATAATTTTCAAAAGGGTTTTATCATCGAGAAATTGAATTTTATGGTCTTAAATAATATATTTTAAGACCTTGTTTGTTTAGGGAATCAGATATCATTGCCATAACTATTATACATTGTCAGCTTCTTTGAGCATAATTTATTGTATTGATTGTGTGAGTATTTTATATGCTTTTTTTAATATTTATTTCCCCAAATTTTTAGGTTTTGTTATTAGAAAACGTCACTTTCATGTTATGGATAGTAAGATAATTCATGCAGAGCATGTATAGGAGCAGCTGTAACTATGATAGCTACAGGGGTAGCTATTATTGAACAAGAAAGAAATAGAATTTATATACTAAGAGAACCACGTACAAATGCAATTGCTTAACGAGAATTCTATATTGACAGCATTTTGAATCGAGGTGATAGACATTGCGTTAAACAAATTAGTATGAAACCCGTTGTCTTATATAGATTGTGTGATGTTCTCACAAGTCATGACCTATTACGATCAACTCAAAATGTGTCTATTAGGGAGCAAATAATTGTGTTCTTACAAATTGTAGGACAAAACCAAAGATTTCGTTTTATTAATGGTATATACTATAGGTCTGTTGAAACTATCAATCGTTACTTTAGAATTGTTTTAAAATCAGCTCTTAAGTTGTACAAACACCTTATTAAAGATACATAGGATACAGTTCTAGCAGAGATAATGAATAATCGAAGATTCTATCCTTATTTTAAGGTATGAGAACAATACCAATATTTTTATACATTAATTAATTACATCTAGAAGAAAAGGTTATAAATTACTTTTTCATGTTTATATAGGATTGTGTGGGAGCAATTGATGGTACCCATGTTCCTGCAAATGTTCCTGTTGAGATTCAAGGAAAGTTTCGAGGTCGAAAAGAAGGAACAACACAAAATGTTTTAGCACCTATAACTTTTGATTTGAAGTTTATATATGTTTTAGCTGGCTGGGAAGGAAGTGCACATGATTCAGGGGTTTTAGGTGATGTAAGAACTAATGGTCTAAAAATTCTAGAAGGTATATAATAAAGTATTTATTATATGCAATAAACATATAAAATGTCTTATTAAATAAAGATAGTAATAGGTTTTTTTCTTTAATTTGTAGGGAAATATTATCTTGGTGATGCTGGTTACAGTATTCGAAAAGGAATCATTTCTCCTTTTTGTGGAATTCGATATCACTTGAATGAGTTTACAAAACATTCACCAGAAAATGAAAAGGAGCTTTTTAATCTTCGACACTCTTCATTGAGAACCATTATTGAGCGAGGGTTTGGTATTTTAAAGAGTCGTTTTAGATCAATTGATGAAAAATCTTTTTGGTCTTATGAAACACAAGTAGATGTTGTGCTTGCATGTTGTGTTATTCATAATCACATAAAGGGAGTTGATCCTTATGACTTTCTTATGGAAGAAATATGTTCGGAAAGTGAACCAATTAGACGAACAATCATCTTAAGTCAATGGGAGGAAAGGGAAGAGAATAGGGAGTGGATAACAAAAAGAGAAATGATTGCATCAACCATATGGAATGATTATAACACTCAAAGAAACTAGTAATTGAGTGTTAATTATATGTGTTTGTTTTTATTATGTCTTGCTTGAGTTTGTATTAACTTTATTATGTATTTGGAGTAGATGTTGACTTTATTATAATTTCTTATGTATTTTATGTATTCTCTTTTAAATAGTAATTGTAGTTTTTATATGAAATTTATTAAATCTAAATATTGTAAGATTTTATTTTGTATAAATTTATCATTTTTTTTTGTAGAAATGAGTTCCATACAGAATGAAAAAATGCAAGGGCAAGCACTTCACATGGTCTAAGCCTATGTCTCACATGTTACTTGAGATATTAGCTGAGGACGCACTTAAAGGAAGCAAACCTTCTTCCACCTTTAAAGTAGAATCTTTTGTTACGATGACTACAGAAATTAGTCAAAAGTTCAACGTGCAATGCGAGCCTAAGTATATGGACAATCATCTCAAGATTGTGAAAAAAAAAGGGGAATAATAACCAAACTTAAAAATAAAAGTGGCTTTGGCTGGGATGATTGTTTGAAGATGATTACAATTTTGAAAGATGTATATGATGAAGAAGTAAAGGTATAATAAATATTATACTCTTTGTAATTTTTATATTTACTTTTGTTTCTAAAATGTTATACAAGGAACTAAAAAATTGCATATTCTAAACTTTATGAACAGGCACATTCCAATCATGACAAATATCTTAACAAAAAACTTGATATGTATGAAGCAATGATAATTGTTGTTGGAAAAGACATGGCAACCAGAAATTATGCCAAATCATATGCTGATGTCAACTTGGAAGAGAACACTGAAGAGCAATCAATTCTAATTGAAAATGAAGGGGAATATGAAGAAACTTCTAAGGGAAAAGAGACATCTTTCTCTAGTACACAAAAGAGGCAACATAGGAAGAGAAATCGCATGTATGAAGATGATAGTGTTGAAAAGTTGTCTAAACAGATTGGAGATGTAGCATTTGCAATTCAAAGCCTCAGCAAAAATCAACTTGATGTTAGTGCGTTGTATACAGAAGTGATGAAAATTGAAGGCTTTGATGAGATCACTCTCGGGGATGCATTTGATCACTTGGTCTCAAATGAAATGTTGGCAAAAGCATTTATGGCAAAAAATGCTAATTTGAGAAAAATTTGGGTTTAAAATTTTGTGAACCAACACTACTACAGGCTTGCTTGCTAAGATGATTTTACTATGATAAGAAAGTATATATTTGTTATTTGACAAGTATGTTTACTTGTTTAATTTGGTCTAGCATGTTTATGTTTGTTAATTTGAACTAATATGTATGTATATGACATCAAAACTTAATATTTATGCATGACTATGTTTGATGTTAGATATTTATATTTATTTCTTGATGCTTATTTGATATATATTAAAGGGATATTAAAGGGATAATCTTTATCCAAAATAAGCTATCAAAACATTTATGTATTTAATTATCTTTTAAAAACATCTTCATACAAAAAAAAAAAAAAACCCAAATATCTAACTCTTACCATGAAGTAATTTGGCTTTCTTCATATGAAAAAAAAAAACTTATTTTAAGCTTTTAAATTTGAAAAAAAAATATTAATAGGTTTTACTTAAAAAAATTTTCACAAGGTTATTTCTCTATAATATGATATGACATATATAGTTATATTTTATAAAATAAGCTATATATGAATATAGGATATAATAAAAAAATTCATCATTATACTTTTTAGATTTCATTGTTTTATTGCAAGTGATTAAATATTTATATTAAATATTTTATATATATTAGATACACTTGAAAAAAATTAATTCATTAATAAATTATTTTCCAGTTTATTTTCCATAACATTTCCAAATACTGGAAAGTGTTTCTAGTTCATTTTTCATAACATTACCAAACATCGAAAAATAATTCACTTTTCAGGAATTCACTTTCCAAAAGGAAACTCCAGCAAACAAACGGAGCCTTAGTATTTGTCCTTCTTCCTTGGATTCAAATTCTCTGTTTTAAAATATGGTTATGGCAACAATTTCACCCTGTCTCTTTTGCTAGAGATTGATATTCTTTCTATATAGTCCTACCCATGTAAGTTAAGCTCCTAAGAGGAGCACTGTCCTAGTTCTACCTATGTAAAGTTATTTTGCTTACTATTAAAAAAGTTGATCAATGTAAAATATTTTCAATTTAAAATTTTTTTGATCTTGGTTTCTAAAAAAATATTTTTCATTTATTTTGAGTGGAATAATGTATGACCCAGGTTGTGGTTCATGGGCCCAAGACCATTAATGTTTCAAAAAAAATATTTTTCATTTCATTAATGGTCTCAAGACCATTTATGAGCCCAAAACATCTCATAACCCAAGTATTTAAGGGAACTTTTATTTTGAAATAATAAAAGAATATTAAAAGTTATCAAGTACAGTAAAAGAGAAACAACGTTTAAACAAGTAGTGTGACTTTTGGTGTTTTCTATGTGAAATCCCTTAAGCTTGGGTGTGGAGGCTTTTTGGTTTGGGGTTGTTTACGAGACTGGTAACAAGGTAAGATCATCCCTAACTCTTCAATTTTTCGATTATGAACAATAATTTTAGCATGTTAGGGCTTGATGAATCAATTTGGGGTTAGAATGTTTTTGATGGAATCAATTATGGAAAACTTGTTAGAATGCTTTATAATATATATCTGGACGTTTGGGGTTGGGATATAAATATCTTGATGTTGCTGAATGTGTTATTGAGATTGGATAGAATTAGAACAGACTATAGGTTAGGATTTTATGGGATTCTTGATTAAGTAGTCAACCAGAATAAGTGAACTGATTGACCGATTGTTGGATATAAGATGCGATTGATCATTTGGGTTGTGGTCGATCGACCGGTTGGAGAAATAGTAGCGGGGTAGGTTTTTTCTATTTTAGATGATTAACCAGAGAAAGAGGCAGTCAAAAGGTTTGGTTAGCTTGTGGCGACTAACCTCTTAAGGAGGTGGTGAACCAGTTGGTTTGTGTTGTAATGGTTGATCAGTTGGTTTAATCTAGTCAACCAGTTCATTGGGTTATAACGTTTTCATTTATATTTTTTTAGACTTATTTTTCAATTTGTTTTTGTTTTGTTTTGAGTATCTCCTATTTATTCATTTATGTTTTGCCAATACTACTTTAGTCGAACCCTGGTGATTCATTTGCCTTAGTTTTGAGTCTTTTATTCGTTTTGCTTATGTTTTCTAGGTGAGTGAGATAATAAATATTATGCATTGTATATAAATATATGTATTGGTATGAAATGATGAGTATTATTGCTATTGTTGATTATATAAGCTTGATCAGTTATTGTTATTATTTTTTTTTCTTTTTAAATACTCATCATATGCTTGTTTGATATAAACATGTTCCATATATCCTTTATATTTGTTCAAATGTGACCATGCTTGCATTGTGAATTATAATGATAAACCATGAACCCTATATCCATGTTAGTTGTTCATTTGAGTTCATGATTCTTGTTACCCTATTTAGACTACTGTCAGAAACTCTAAACTAATGGAGGGTAGTTAGTTACTCCATGTTAACATGGAGTAGTTAGCTTATGTGCATATGATATTATGATTTCTAGCTAACGAGTAGGATGTCAATATAGTGCAGATTGATCCCCCTATAGTTATATACAAGGTTGTTAAAATTGCGATTTTGACACGGCACGGAAAATGCAAAATAAACTCGGATTGTAAAATCATAAAATTGTAAGGAATTTTAAAATACATTAAAAAAAATTCATGCTTCAAATAAAAATTCATACATAGTTTAAACACCTTAAAATACATGTTTCAAATAAAAATTCATACATAGTTCAAGCATCTTAAAATACATGATTCAAATAAAAATTCATACATAATTTAAGTAACTTTTCATTAGCACCAAGCAAATCAGTGTTTGAATGTTTTTCTCCCTCGGTTATCCAATCATCATAAGATAAAAGATCATCTTCTACACCAAAATCATCAGCTTACTTTTTGACTTGGTTATTATTCAATTTTAGATTGCACATTATAAATATTAAGTCATTCATTTTTCTCTAGTGCAAATAATTTCTTCGTTTTGTATGTACCTAAATAAACAATTCAAATTTATAATATTTTTATCAAATATCTCAACATTTAAAATAATAAAAAATAAATTATTTTTTTGAAAATAAAAAACTATAAATTACCATGACTCTAATTTTGGTCAAAATTCAAATTCTTTATTCAAATAAAAAACATTTCCTAAATACTTATCACCTTGGCTTACATTGCATTATCAAATTATATTAATCATCAAGGAATATTGTTAACTCTTCAAGGGAGAAAGAGTCACCAATTAAAAAAATATCCCATCACAAAAGCAAATGCTATATTATCAAAATAAAAGAAGATAGGTGGCAAGCAAAAGAGTGATGCTGTAAGAAAAACGTCCTTTGCTGCAAAACCAAGTACAGAGATAGTCTAAAACACACGTACTTAACTGTGATTGGTTTTTCTTTATTCCTACTCATGTTCTCTAATCAAAGAGACTAGATTTTGTAGAAATCGTAAAATCGGTGGTGAAATCGCGATTTTATGCGATTTCACCTGATTTTAATTTGATTTTATCTATTTCTGAGTTTTTTAAACGATTTCGCACATTAAGTCTATATTGACTCATAAAATCATACGATTTTACGAGTTGAATCGCGATTTTAACAACCTTGGTTATATATGTTTCCTAGCTGACGAGTAGGATGAGAGTAATATGATATGTTATTCTGACATGCATACCCCCTTTGTTCATCATTTGTTTGTGACCTTTGGAATATATCTATTTGTTATATACCTTGCTTTGTATAACCTTAATCACGTATCTCATAATGTATGTTAGCATGCATAATAGTTACTATCTCTCATTGAGTGTTTGGACTCACTCCTCCATTCATTGCTTTTTTTCTTCTTCAGGTTTTTAGTGTAGTTGCAGTTACAGGATCTTTGGTTGTGTTCTTCCAGCTACTTTAACTTGGGTATGCCGCTTGTTCTCAAGGCTATTAATTTATTCTTTTTATTCAATTTTGTTTAATATAGCTTAACTCCATATATAAAAATGTTTTACAATATATATGGATTTATTTTATGTTGAGATTTATGCATTTAGTTTCTTTTTTAGTTTTGTTATGATTACGGATTTTGAGTTTGAGTATTTGGATTTCATGCTGCTTAGCTTTATAAAATCATTACTTCAAATAAGTATGTTTTAAGGCTTAGCATAGGTGGAGTGCCTCTCATCACCCCGTTTGTGTTACCAGTCATAGACTTGAAAATCAGTTCGTGACAAAGGTGGTATCACAACCATGTTTGTAAAACTTGTCTTTTTATCAAACTTCTTTTGTTTACTAAAACTCTGTTTTGTAAACTTTGTAAATTTTGGAGCTTAGGATCCATCTTGTCTTTCTTGTCATTCATTCCTTAAATTCTTTAAATCTTTGCTAAGTATATGCTTTCCCCTTGAATTTTTGTTATTGTTTTGACAAGTGCACTTATTAGGAATATACCGAGGAATAGATGTGTAGGGAATGTCAGTCGAGGTCGAGGCTATAATGATCGGGATGAGATTTTTTTTGTTCAGCTTAGGAACCTAAGACGAGTGGGCAGGTCCAGAAACCCCCTACCTCCACCTTTGCCTTTACATGTGGAGGATGAGGCTCAAGATGTGCAGTCAGTAGAAGGAGGAGGATTTGAACATAAAAATCTGGATGTGAATCAAAAATCCATTGGGGAAGCACCTCCTACTAGTGGTGATATGGATAGGATTGGTCGGGCTATACAAACCGTGGCTAACCTCATGGAAAAGAGAAAAAAGAACAGGGATGCGTCTTTACAGACAGTGCATGGAGTAAAGGTGCCACTATCTAAATTTTTGAAGTTGACACCTCCCACTTTCAAGGGGGTAGATGATTCTGATGACCCCCAATAGTTTTTGGATGTGGTGTGGAGGAGACATGAGGCTATGAGATGCACAGATCATCATGCAATGATTTTAACATCTTTTAGACTTAAAGGAGATGTAGTTGTTAACTAGTATGATTCTAAGAGGAGAGAAAGAGTAGGTTGATTCTCCTTCTATAACATAGCATGAATTCTTGGATATGTTTTTGGAGCGTTTCCTACCAAAAAGCATGAGGGACACCATATCCTATGCTTTTGAGTAGCTGGTTCAAGGTGATATGTGTATGACAGAATATGAGGTGAAGTTCACCCGTTTATCTCGATATACCAGTCATATGATTTCGATTGAAGAGATGAAGATTAAAAGGTTTGTTAGGTGTCTTATTTGTAGCCTCTTTAAGGCTATCAGGGTTCATGAGTTCAGGACCTTCATAACTATTATGGATCATGCCTGGGTTATCGAGGCATATGAGAATGAGGACAAAGAGTCTGATATAATGGCCAAAGGCTGAAGGTGATGTAATAGACTTTAGTTCAGTAGAGGTCAAATACAGGTCCCACCAGGGGGCAGACTGGTTGTTGGGACCAGTACTAGCATGGGATAATTTTCTTGCTGGGTTTTTCAGATCGAGAAGGTGGCAATCCATTTAGAAGTGGTCAAATAGTGAGTCACGATACAATTCAATCAGCACCTAGAGTATAGTGGATAGGCCTCCTTGTTAGTTCTATAGGAACATACACTCTGGTACTATATGCTACCGTTAGTGAGGTGTTTGTTTTTTTATGCGGATAGACATATCATATTCTATAGAACTGCCTGAATAGGTAGTTAGCTGCACCTAATGTTTCTTTTTTAGCTATTACATTCTAAGCTCCAATATAACTAGTAGTTTAAGGAGGTCAAAATTTTGGTGGTCGTGACCAGCGGGAGCAGGTGGTAGGGGTTTTGCTCAAACAAGTCAATGATAGCCTTGAGTATTTGCCCTCACTTAGCAGGATGTTCAGGAATTCAACACGATTGTATCAGGATCTCTTCCTATTTGTTTTTTCAAAGCTAAGGTACTCTTTGATACTGAGGCAACCCATTCTTTTGTCTCTACTTGTTTCGAAATGCATTTTGATAAGTAATCTAGTGTGTTAGAAAGTCCCCTTTGTGTGTCAACTCCTTTAGAGGAGATTATGATTGGAGATTATGTGTGTATTGGCTGTGAAATTGAGATACATAGTAGAATATTATTGGTAGACTTGGTAATATTAGATATGGCTAGGTGTGATGTGATCATTGGGATGGATTAGTTGTCTAGGCATCATGTCTCAGTAGATTGTAGGAACAAGACAATGATGTTTAGACTTGATGATGAAGAAGAATTTGTGTTTTATGGAGATGGGTCTGTATATCTGCCTAACATCTTTTCAACTATCACAAGTAAGATGGTTCAAAAAGGTGTACAAGGCTTCTATCTTATATGTAGGATTTGAGTTTAGAGGTTTAGAGGATGGATCAGGTTCTGATGGTTAGGGAGTTTGTGGATGTTTTTCCAGAGGATCTACCGAGATTACCACTAGAAAGGGAAATTAAGTTCAGTGTTGAATTGGTTCCAGGTACAAAACCAATTTTGATAGAACCTTTTATGTTGGCACCAACAAAATTGAAGAAGTTGAAATAAGAGGTGAAGGATTTATTGGATAAGAGATTCATCTGTTATAGTATGTCTTCTTGGGGAGCACCAATGTTATTTGTGAAGAAGAAGGATGGATCCATGCAAATGTGTAAAGACTATAGGCAGCTGAACAAGATGACTATTAAGAACAAGTACCCACTCCTTCGGATTGATGATCTCCTTGATTAGTTGCAGGGAGCTCAATATTTCTCTAAGATCGATCTATGATCTAGGTACCATTAGCAATGAATAAGAGAAGAGGATATTTTGAAGATTGCTTTCAAGTCCTGTATGGTCATTATGAGTTTCTAGTGCTATCTTTTGGTTTGAAGAATGCACCAACGACCTTCATGAATATGATGAATATGATTTTCAAGCTGTTTATCGACAAGTTTGTCATTGTCTTTATCGATGACATCTTAGTGTATTCAAGGAGTGTGGAGGAGCACGAAGAGCATTTGAGGTTGGTGCTCCAGACTTTGAGAGAACACTAGTTGTGTGGGAAGTTCTTGAATAGTGAGTTTTGGCTAGATAGTGTGGTGTTTCTAGGTCACGTGGTGCTCAAGTTTGGTATAGAGGTGAATCTATAGAAGGTAAAAGTAGTTAGACAATGGCTTAGACCAACCACATTATCAAAGATCAGGAGCTTTTGGGTTTGGCAAGATATTACCATGGGTTTGTGGACAATTTTTTAGAATAACAAATCCTATGACTAAGTTGACATATAAGGGTGTCAAGCTCCAGTGGTTGGATGAGTGTGAATAGAGTTGAAGGGGAAGTTGACTACCATTCTTATCCTATCAGTACCCTTAGGATCTGATGGTTTTACCTTGTATTGTGATGCATCACGGGTTGGTTTGGGTTGTGTTCTGATGCAGCATGGTAATGTAATCGCTTATGCTTTTAAGAAGCTGAAGAAGCATGAGATGAATTACCTCACACACGACTTGGAGATGGCTGCAATTGTGTTTGCCCTTAAATTTAGAGGCATTATATATACAGGGAGACATGTGAGATCTTCACAGGCTATAAGAGTCTCCAATACATTTTTCAGCAGAAGGATTTGAACTTGAGACAGAGGAGATGGGTAGAATCGCTGAGCGACTATGATTGCTTCATACAATATCATCTAGGCAAGGCTAATGTTATTGCTGATGCCTCGAGCTGAAAGTCTAGGGTTAGTTTGGCCTATATTTAAGAGGTTAGGAAACCTTTGATTAGGGAGCTACATGGTTTGATTGATCACATGATTGGGTTTGAGCTTAGTGATTCTAAAACTTTGTTAGCTCATATTTAGGCTAAAGCAAATTTGGCTGACTAGATTAAAGAAGCTCAAGTAAAGGATGAGATGCTAAGTAAGATCAGAGGTGAGTTGAAGCTGGGTAAAGCTTTGAGTTTTGTGGTTTGCGATGATGATGTGTTGAGGTTCAAGTCATAGTTATGTGTTCTGGATGTGAATGATTTGGGAAAGATAGTGATGATTGAGGCTCATTATACTGCTTATACTGTACATCCAGCTGCAAACAATATATAAAAAGATTTGAGTGATCGCTACTAGTGGAATGACATGAAGAGGGATGTTGCCGAGTTTGTGTCTAAGTGTTTGACTTGTTGAAGGGTTAAGAGTGAGCACTAGAGGCCACCAGGTTTGTTACAGCCCTTGTTGATTATCGAGTGGAAGTGGGAAAGAATCATTATGGATTTTGTTTCAAGTTTGCCTTGGAGTCGTGAGAGATATGACCTGGTTTGGGTGATAATGGATTAGTTAACCAAGTCAGGACACTTCCTGCTAGTGAAGACTACCTATGGATTTGCTAAATTGGTAGAGTTGTATGTTAGTGAGATTGTAATGTTGCATGGAGTGCCCATCTTTATTGTGTAGGATAAAGGTCCTCAGTTCACATCAAAGTTTTGGGTGAGTTTTCAAGAAGCTCTAGGTACGAGAGTTCAGTTGATTACCACTTTTCATTCCCCAGATAGACGGTTAGTTTGAGAGAATTATTCAAATTCTGAAAGACATGTTGAGAGCTTGTGTTATGGACTTTGGAGTTGGTTGGAGCAAGTATTTGCCTCTAGCTAAGTTTTCCTACAACAACAGCTATCATGCAAGTATTGGTATGGCTCCTTATGAGTCTTTGTATGGTCAGAGGTGTAGCTCTCGTAGGTGAGAAGAGTTTGATGGGTCTAGATTTGATACGGGTGACTTCAAATAAGGTCAGGATGATTAGGGATAGACTTCAGACAACTCAGAGTAGGCAGAAAAACTATGCAGATAAGAGAAGACATAGCTTGGAGTTTGTGGTTAGTGAGAATGTGTTCCTGAAGGTCTCACTAACTAAAGGCATTTTCAAGTTTAGGAAAAAAGGTAAGTTAAGCCCTAGCTTTATCGGACCTTTTGAGATTCTAAAGAAGGTTGGTGCAGTAGCATACAAACTTGCCTTATCGCCTAATTTGTCAGCCATCCATCTGATATTCCATATGTCTATGCTGAGAAAGTATCTACTGGATTCCTCTTATGTCTTGGAGGCTCAACCAATTGAGCTAAGGAAGGATATGTCATATGAGGTTTAACCTGTGAAAATTATGGACTGTTAGGTTAGGAGTCTTTGATCGAAAAAGATTGTCTCGATTAAGGTAGTTTGGAGTGGACACCCACGTGAGGAGGCTACATAGGAGATGAAGGAAGAGATGCGCAGCAATTACCCCCACCATTTCGATGGTAAGTTTTAAGTTTTCTGTAAGTTGAAATTTGGGTATGAATTTCTTTAAAGGGGGATTATTGTAAGACCTAGATTATGGCCTAGGGGCCCAAAAAGGCCTCAAACCATTAGTGAGCTCAAAACAGCCCATAACCTAAGTATTTAAGAGAATTCTTTTTCTGTAATAATAAAAGAACATTAAAAGTTATCTAGTACAGTAAAAGAGAAACAACATTTAAACAAGTAGTATGACTTTTAGAGTTTTCTCTATGAAATTCCTTAAAATTGAAAGTGGAGGCCTTTTGGTTTACGGTTGTTTATGGGACTGGTAATAAGGTAAGATCATCCTTAACTCTTTAATTTTTGGATTATAAACAATAATTTTGGCATGCTAGGGCTCTATGAATGAATTTAGGGTCAGAATGATTTTGATGGAATCAATTATGGAAAACTTGTTAGAATGTTTAATAATATGTATCTAGACTATTTGGGGTTAGAATATAACTATTTTGATGTTGTTGTATGTGTTGTTGAGATTGGGCATAATCAAAACAGAATGCAGGTCGGGATTTTATGAAATTCTCGATCAAGTGATCGACTGGTATAAGTAAATCGGTCGACCGATTGTTGGATATAAGATGCGGTCGATCGTTTTGGTTTATGGTCAGTCGATCGGTTGGGGAAACAATAGCTGGGTAGGTCTATTCTGTGTCAGATGGTCAACTGGTTTTGTTGGCTTGTGGTAGTTGACCTATTAAGAAGGTGGTTGATTGGTTGGTTTGTGTTGTAATAATTGATCGGTTGGTTCGGTCCGGTCAACCGATTCAAGGGGTTGTAGTGTTTTTGTTTATGTTTTAATATGTTTAACATTTAGACTTTGTTTTTGATTTGTTTTTGCTTTGTTTTGAGTATCTCTTATTTATTCATTTAGGTTCTCCCGATACTGCTCAAGTCGAACCCTAATGATTTGTTTGCTTTATTTTTTCATGACTAAAAAGAAACCACCAGCTAGCTTAAAAAGCCATCATTTTCATTCCAAGTTAATTATACTTTCGGTATATCACCGTGGTTGTGTTCGGGTAACCTACCTATGGTCTCTAATCGGGTGACCTACTCGTGGTTTGTGTTCGGGAAACCTATCTCTGATTGGGTGACTTACTCGTGGTTTGTGATCAGCTAACCTGCTCATGGTCTCTGATTAGGTGACCTGATCATGGTTGATTTTCTTGGTGCTTTCAAATGACAGGGTTGACGTTTGACCTTTCTTAATAATAAGGTTGGACTTCCTGATTGCAGGATTAATCCCTTTTTGGGTGTTTCCTGATGGCAGGGTTGACATTTATCCTTCCTAGTGGTAGGGTTAGACTTCCTGGGTTAGACATTTATATCAATTTCCAACTTTTTTTGATTAGTGCCCGAACCTTTTTTATTGCACCACTAAGTATTATTATAATGTGTAATCTCTAATCAAGTGACTAGCCCGTGGTTGTGTTCGGGTAACCTACCTATGGTCTCTAATCGGGTAACCAACTCGTGGTTTGTGTTCGGGAAACCTATCTCTGATTGGGTGACTTACTCGTGGTTTGTGATCGGGTAACCTGCTCATGGTCTCTGATTAGGTGACCTGATCATGGTTGATTTTCTTTGTGCTTTCAAATGACAGGGTTGACGTTTGACCTTTCTTAATAATAAGGTTGGACTTCCCGATTGCAGGATAAATCCCTATTTGGGCGTTTCCTGATGGCAGGGTTGACATTTATCCTTCATAGTGGCAGGTTTAGACTTCCTGGTGGCAGGGTTAAATTGAAAATTCCTGGTGACAGGGTTAAATTTCTTGGTGTTTCCTAATTGGAGGGTTGACACATGTCTTTCCTGAAGGTAGGGTTGGACTTCCTAATGACAAGGTTAATTTCTTAGTGCTTCTTGATTGCAGGGTTGGCATTTTTCCTTCTTGATAATAGGGTTTGACTTCCTGATTGTAGGACTAAATTGAATTTCCTGATGGTAGGGTTGAAATTGAGAATTCATGATAACATGGTTAAAACTAGAAATTCCTAATGACATGGTGTAATTTGAGGTTCCTAATAACAAGGTTAAAATATAGAGAATTCGTGATAATAGGGTGAAATTTAAGATTCCTGATGATAAAGTTGAAGTTTGAGATTCCTAATAATAAGGTTTAGAATTGGAGATCCTGATATATGGTTGAATTTGAGATTCTTGATGACAAGGTTGAAAATGCTTGGTGTTCCTGATTATAGGGTTGTACTTCATTGAGGATTTTTTTCTGGAAAATTTATGCAATGATTTGGGATCAGATGATATGCAAACATCCTTGCCTGGTTGGAAATATAACCCCTTTTTCTTGCTATCTCTCTACTGCTTGATAGATGAGGTTTGTAATTTCTAATATGAGTTCTCTTGGTTTTTTTACTCTTCAGCTTATATAGGTTTTACCCACTTGGCTAATGTTTTTGATTGCTTTTTCATTACACAACTTGGACCTTTAAATGATAAATAAAGCTCTGCTTAGTTAACTATTTTTTGAGAAGTAACAAACTTTCTTAGCCATAAAATTTCCTCTTGGTTGGATGATGCCCCTTAATTATAGTATTCTTGTACTATTACCCACTCATTTTATTTTGATGGAGAAGTAGTACTCTATTATTCTCACTTATTTGAAAGAGTTTATTCAATCATCTGTTGTTAGTGACTGTTGTAAATTGCCCTCTAACTATTTATTCATATGATAATATTTTTTTCCTGTATCGTAGCCATCATTCTAAGGGTAAACTGAATTTTTGGCCTTGAGATGCCCCTTGAGTGTAGCATCACTCTCAATTATTACTAGAGTTCACCAAGTAGTAGTCTTCAAGCAAAGTTGTCTTCATTTGATCTAGCTATGCTCATACTTTTGATTATCATTAAGAAACACTTATCATTGTCATATGTCATTCATAACTTCGATAATTTTGTTGAATTATCATTTGATTATGTGCTTCTTTCCCCCCAACTGATTTGGATAATGTTTTTTTATCCCTCATAGGGTACATAACATTGCTTCCCATGACTACTTAATTTTTCAAGGATGATTTATAAGATGTGTCAATTTTGTCAAGAACTTTGCAAACTCAATCAATGACCTTTTTGGTTTAAAACTCGTTTTCTTGTTTTGGAATTAACTTGTAAAATTTCAAAGATTGCATGCATTCTAGTCTTATTATTGTAAAAAAATCAGGAGATATTATTTTGTGAAAGTGTTTATTTGATCGTAACCCCAAGATATATCATCCAATGCTAAGATGTAGTTTTTGTGCGTTTTTGGTTGAGAATTGATAAGAAAAAGGTTGAGAAATAAGTGTTAGCTTAAAGTTGAGCTATCCCATGGCTTAAATGAATTTTGGCATTTTTAGAAAGAAAAATTTATCTGATGTAAGCTTAAAATTTTTTTGTTTGATTCCTTACAATTCCTAGGGGGTTTAATATTTTAGGAAAAAAAAATAATTTGATATTTTATCCTGACAAGATTGGAATTGGTGAAGGTATAAGATGAGATGACCTTTTGTTTTTGTAGGCTTTCGAGGAAGAGGCTCGAGTAAAAACTTGAGGTTTTGTTTAGAAAACTTTGTCTATTTTTTAAGCACTTTTTTTATCACCATGAATAATAACAACTTTTTTTTCGCAATGTCATGATTCTTGTAAAAATGTTCTTTTGTATTTATATAACACTATTTAACGGTTTAGTTTGCTTGCTTGCTTGCTTGATTAGAAATGGCCTTTAAAAGTCATGTAATGTAGGCTATGACTGCTGACTATGAAAGAAAGAGTTTTGGAAGCATAAAGAGTGTTTTAAAGTTCTAAAGACTTAGGATCACTGTTATAATATCTTTCTTTTCTCTTATTGTGTTTCTTTGATTCGCCTTTTTTTTTATTACTTCGGTAGGGCATCTTCATTTTGTTTTGACCTTCACTTGATCATTTCTTTTGTTTTTTTTTCCATTTAGGTATGCCTCCCAACATTCAGATTTGTTTGGTTTTTTCATGACCTCTCTTTGGCCTTTGATCTTTAAATTTTTGCTTGCCTCCTAGTGTGATGTCAGTCAGGATCGACCTTTGACTTTTGGAATTTTCATTTGCACCTCCCTTTAGTATGGGGTGTGATCCTAGTTGGGATCAATTCTTAATCATTGGAATTTTCATTTGCCTCCTGATATAGAGTGTGATCATAGTCATTTCTTTTACAAAGAAAAAGTTATTCAGGATCAAATGAGAACCACAATGGATATATTTTTAAAACATGAAGGGATAGCAAAAATGACCTTTCATCATTTCAAGCGCAAATGGTTATAATTAAGAAATTTTGTCCTCATTCTATGTGATGATTAGGAACTTTTGCATGAGACTTTGAGTTTTTATGTATCAATGACTAGAAAACAAACCACATGCAATTATGCATATAACTAAAAATATGGTCTTATAGACAAGGGACGTGAGTTTTTTCATTTTTTGTGTCTTAGTTTAAAATTGTATGGTTACCTCAAAATAAGAATTGCTTAAATGATTCGTTTGTCACCTTACAAAAGGGTGTCTAAACGTTGTTTTAAGCAAACATTGAATTATTTCTTACATCAAAGATGAGATTCAATTTTGTTTCAAGATTCTTTTGGCAAAAGGGATTTTTTTTTAATAAAACTAATGCGGTTAAAATATTTTGAATATAGCCATAGGATCAGTCACGAGGGTCAATTTTATGAGTTTCAAAGGGGTTTTCTCTTAGCGTTTTGCATGGCACACATTAGAGTTCAATCATTTCTTCCACTATATTTATCCAATCATGGACAATGAAACACAAAGAGATTTTCTGTTATATAATGCGAAGTTATTACTTTCACAAAAATATTTTTGATTTCAAAACAACAAAGAGATAGAAAATGCATTTTTTCACTAAAAAGATGAGATGCAATCCCAAACAAAAATGTAAAGTAACAAAGTTCCTTAAAAAAATGATTGACAATGCAACACCTTTCTTAGATCAGCTTCCCCAACAATATTTGTTTCTTGTTAGCGTTTACCAACCATTTATTATGCTGAAGATGATCTAGTGAAAATTTGGTAGATAACATTATCATTCACAAATTCAACTTGTCTCTTGCTCATTATCTGACAGACTTGATATTATGAAATTCTTATGATTTTGAGTTGAGTGGCCTTGGACAAAGCATAAAAAGAATGCATGTTGATAATAAAAATGATAGACAAAAATAGTAAAAAATTAAAGAATAAAAATAATAAAAATGTATAGACAAACAAAAAAAATAAAACACAACAATCAAACAAACAAACAAACAAACAAAGCTTAATTCATGTGATGTTTCTAGTGGAGTCGTCATTCTAGCATAAAGACGCATGTGTGTAGCGTTGCGATGATCATTCTTCCAGGTCAAGATCTTGGTGGTAATGAGTGGTAAGAACAAATAATTCTTATTTTTTGTTAGTAAAAAAGGGAAGTAGTCGCCACCTATTTTTTATCACTAGAAACTTTAACGAGTCTCAGAGTTTGAATAAAAGAACTGATTGTGTGTATGAAACTTATAGCTCCTTCATCATAAAAAAAGTAATCATATTTAAACGAGAAGCATGCATTTTCAAGCTAAACAAAAAATGACAACATTATTCATGTTTTTTTGTCAACTTCAAAACTAAAGGTATTATCTTAAAGAGAATATATTCCATCTAAAGGGACAACCAAACCCCAAAACAAAAACATGAAAATGATGCATATAATTAATCTAGGAGTTCATGCTTCAAAAAGTTTGAGGATTAGACCTTCAACAATGAGAAAATGAATATTACTCATGTTTTTTTGTCAGCTTCAAAACTTAAGGTATTATCTTAAAGAGAATATATTCCATCTAAAGGGACAACTAAACCCCAAAACAAAAACATAAAAATGATAAATATAATTAATCTAGGAGTTCATGCTCCAAAAAGTTTAAGGATTAGACCTTCAACAATAACGAGAACATGAGGATGCAAGGCTGCTGAACACGGCTGGGGAGAGATTTCAGTACTACTCATAGTGATGCTGGCGCTGAGGAGAAGAAGTGCAACTATTTATAATATCGGACAGACACTAATGTGGTTGATTGGTATCATAGTTGATTGTTTGGACAAAGACTTAATATAATTATGTGAATTAGTCGGCCATTTGGATAAAGATTAATATGGTTGATTGGTATCCTAGTTGGCGGTTTGGATAGAGACTATATATATATATATATATATATATATATATATATATATATATATATATATATATATATTTGTTTGTTGTTTGGATAAAGACTATTGTGATTGATTTGTTACCATAGTCGACCATTTGAATGTAGACTGTGAATACAAATATGAGTGTTGGTTGTTTAGATGAAGACTAATATGAATGATTGTGTTAAAGTCAGTAATTTGGATGGTGACTTAATTATGAATAGTAAAGGTTAGTCATATGGACGATGACTTGCCTTTTTGAAACATGAACAAAATAAGCAATGATATGTCATTTAAGATTTTGTATTGATGTTGAGATTAACTTGCTTGTTCTTTGATGACTTATGTTAAAGTATTGATATAATGAATATCTTGTTTTTTCTCTTATGAGGGAATATATACGTATTGTTGGATTTAATAACCCTTGTATTGTCATATGATTGTAGGTCCATCTTGCTCAATGGGACAACACTAATTTAACTACTAGTTATCATATAGTCTTGTTGGAGTATATATTTATATACATGTATATAAAATTATATGGTTATGATTGTTTCAACAACCTCATTTTTTTTATGTATTAAATTATGATGTATTTACTTTTAACATCTTTTGTACATATACTTCTTTTGTAATATATTATGTATTATATGTGAAATGAAATTTGAAGTTATGAGATTGATGTGAAATTACTTATTAAGTGATAAATTAATGAACTGATGGTATGCTTGAGGCTATCATATGGTGATAAATGGATTGAGGAATTTTTTTTCTATGTAGGGTATTATGAAATGAATTTTTAGGTGGTATTTTAAATATGGATAAACTATGCCAAAATTTTGTTAAATTAGAAAGATTACCAATTGAACATGATAAACTAATGGCATTGTAGGAAAGTGTGAAAATAATACATTAAATGTCGTTTAAAATAAAAATTCATTTGTATAAAATATGTTAACATACGTGGATATTAATAAGAAAGCCAAAATGATGAAATATGAATATGTATTATTTATATAACACCTGAAATTAAAAGGAGATATAACAATTCAAGAAAATATTCAAAATATTAACGGTCAAAAGGATGTTTTTACTTGACTTTAAAGGAAAAAAAACTACATTGATGGAGCAATAGAGTGTTTTGGCATGCATAATGATGAACCTTTTGACACTCCACTTATCAACTGTACAATGTCTATTATTGCATATGAACATATAGGCCACGCGAAAACTCTAATCACATAAATAAAATCACCAATTATTTTTCTTGAAAAAGGTAAAAACTTAAAAAACCTATACTAGTCTTAAGATATTTGGCTAAACGGCAACTTATATCAAAGGTTAGACCTTAGTTACCCTAAATTGTCTCGCAATGAGTTGTCAAAGCTTTAAGGATTCATTTTTATTAAGTCCATTTACTTAATTTTATTATAGTCCTATTTGTGAGTTGGATGTAACTAGATTCTTCCAAGCACATATCTATCTGAGTTTAGAATCACTGTTTTCATTATTAATTTGAATAATGAACCTTTTAAAATTAGATAGGTTTCAACTTTGGATTTTAGACCTTCTATCAATTCAATGCATTCCAACCCTTTTTTTGGCCTTATCGAGTCTTCAATTGAATCTAACAGAAAAAAAGAATTAACCTTGCATTGCATATTAAATCCTTTCCAATAGCTGATTCTTTTAACCAACCTGCAAAATATAATAGAACTAATTGGGTTGAAGCTCCTCTAGTCATATGGCTCAAATTAAGTCATCATGCTCAATAAAAATGACATCATAATACCTTATTGAAAGAGATAAATGCAATTTCAATGTCCAACCCTTGATTCTTATGATTTTACATTCTAATTTTATTATATGAGTTTTCAAGCCTCCAATTGATCCTAGTTAAGAAAGCATTTATTACCTTGGTCTTTCCTGTTTGAACCAAGCGTATTAATATTTTTTTAATGTATCACTCGCAATTAGTTGATGGCTCACTTTATCTTTTTTAATGATAGATTGGTTGATATCTTTACTAAAAGTTTAACATCTTTGTGCCATACTTGAAGTCCAAGCTCTCACACCTAAGCCTGCAAGGGAGTGTTGACTATATAAATCATATTGTGTGATTTTCATTTCTTAATTATATTTTGGTGTTATTGTACAGTAAATTTTATTTATTTCAACCTTTTATATAATATGATGAACTTCTCATTAATGAAGTGTATTAAGAGAGACTTTAAGTATTTGAAGAAAAACATAAAAGAATAATGCTATAGTAGTGATTTTATGACGATAACTAAAAAGTCTAAAATGAATAATTTTAGAATTCTTTTTATAATGAATTTGTGATTTCTATCAAGATTTGATACTTATTTCAATAATAATTATCTAATAGTTCTTTTCATTGTATAAATGTTTACTTGTTATAAAGACACAATCAAGATAGATGATATTAAAATTTGTAAGGGCATGACTTTTTTTTTTTAATAATAGTGCGATGATTCATTATTTTTAAGGCTATATTTAAAAAAAAAAGTGAAATTATTATGTGAATATGGTTCATATTTAAGACTATATACCAATAAATTATAAAAAGAAATATAATTCTATTAAATTATATTAGAAAATAAAATTATGTTAAATTGAGAAGATTACCAATTGAATATGATAAACTAATGATGTTGTAGGAAAGTGTCAAAATAATTTATTTCTATAAAATATGTTAGCATGTGCGGATGTTAATTAAGAATGCCAAAATGATGAAATTATGCATATGCTTTGGAAATGATAAGGAATTAGGGAGTTTCCTAGTATGTTTGTGTGTGTGTGTGTGTGTATTTGCCATTTTTTTTCATGGATATGATATTGGTTTATTGTTTATATTGCATCCAGAATAATAGGGTGTTATAGTTTGTATCAGAACATCTGGATATGATCCATTGGACTTATGACAAGAAAAATGGTTTTACTGATGAGAAATAAATATTTATTATAGGATGGTGTAAACTAAGACTGACTCATCTCCTATCTAAAGGCAAGGGAGATTTGCTGATGATGGTAGGGATCAGTTAGCGATCCTTTAGAGGATACTGTATCTCATTTATCAAATATGAAATCACAATTAGCATAGAGAGAGTCATTTATATATAAAGGTATTTCTCCATCATTACCATCAAGAATGTTGCAATTTAAGGTGTCTGATAGGGTGGGATAGTCCAAGAGGCCCTTGTCTATGATGCCACCAAGAGTAGCTATGATATATCAGGATCCTACTTATCTAAAGCATATTATAAGAGTTGTGGTGTCTGGTTTAAAGAGAGCAACGATTGTGGTATGTAGAGATAGTGTTCTCACTTTAATGCATTGGGTTAAAAGTATGAGGGATATAGGATGTATCCTATTTCTGGTAAAGAAAGATGTTGAGGTGTCTGAACTATGGCTTAGAAAGGTGAGGAGACTTTTACTTAGATTCTAGTGTTAGAAGATGTACGAGTAAATTGTGTAGAACAAGTACTTTCAAATAGTGCCTAGACTTGGTAGGTGATAATGAAGGGAAAAAGAGTAGGGAAAGTATTGACCGAGGTAGATTTATGGAAGGAGTTTGAGATTAGGTATTAAACCTAACAACACAAGAGGAGTATGAAACAAGAATTTTTAGGCCTTATACAGAAGTACATAGTGTTCGAGGACAAGAGATGGTTTTATGATCTCTTGACTTTTGTTTCTACTTTGGTTCCTAATTAGCAATATTAAGTTAAGAGATTTAAGGATGGGCTTAGATAGGGACTTAAAAATGAGTTGTTAATTTCCAAACATGGACATTTCAGGAATTAGTAGAGGTTGTTAAGGTCTTGGAGGTAGTATTGGGTGAGGAGTAACAAGATATGGATAGACATTGGCTAGAGTTGGGGAAGAGAAAGGAGCCTGCATCTTTTACAGGCAAACCCTCTATTTCAAATAGAGAAGGAAAAGGGCAAAAACCAACATATTCTTTTAGAAAAGGGGAAACTTCCCTATTAGAGCATTATCTAGTAGATTTTCCTAACCTAGTATAGGACGATCTTCTGGCAGCATATATAGATTTAGAACAACTCGAGAGGGTAGTTCATCATGAATAATAGGGAGTGGAGCAATTGGTTTTCCATAATGTGATATATGTAATTAAGAATATCCTGGGGATTGCATGGTGACAACTAAAAGGTGATTCATTTGTAGGCAATAGCAACATCGATGAAGGGATTGCAAGTATTAAGAGTATTAATGTCATTTATATGGAGGATTAGGGCATTTTTGAAAAAACATTGCCAAAATTAGATGCAGACTATAAGTCAGCAGCAATCTATCATTATGGATAGGTTGAGGAGAGAGTAAATGAGGCATGCTTAGTGAAAAGCAAATACTGGTAGGGTACAGGGTCAAGGACAGGGTCGAGGTCAGGGTGATAGGACAATGTAAATCAGGATGATGCCAAAGCTTTGCTAGTTGTGGTGGTAGGAACGATAACAATCAATGCTAAAAAAGTATATCTTTTGCTAGATCGAGAACTACATACTCCTTTATAGCATATAAATTTATCAATAGGCTAAATGTACCTAAATGTAAATTGAAAAAAGGGCTATTATCACCCCTCTAGGAGAAGTGGTAGATATAAACAATATGTATAACGGGCGTATTGTAAAAATAAAGGGTTATACCTAGAAGGTGGTCAACACCTTTATAAATATATGACTTTGATGTAATTATATAAATAGATTGGTTAAGTATGCACCATGTCAATATGGATCGCTATACCAAGACAATTACTTTTAAGGTACCAAACATGGAGAAAATGGAGTGTAAACCCTTGTATAAACATCAGATTGAAGGTAGTAACACCTCCATTGAGTAATGAAAACTTAGGATGAAGAGAAATGAATAGATGATATGAATAATATGGAATATCATGCAAAATGGAGAGGATGATTTTCATGAGTAAATTTAAAAATGTTAATGAGATTCATACGAGAATTATGAGTTTTCAATTCAAAATATGTAATGGCGGTGAAATCGATAACAAGTTTCATTGGAGGAAATAATAATGAAAATTTAAAATAAATTTATTTTAAGAATGAGAAAATGATCCTGAGTAGTGTGGTAATGCAGAATAAAAGATAATAAAGGATTGTACAAAAAAGTGTGAGTGTAACCATCAATTAAAGATTGGTAATGTTACTGTGTAATGATGATAAGTCCGATAAAGAAATGAACTATGAAAAGATGAAGTAAATACAATTTAAAATAAGAAAATCATCCTAAATGGTTTGTGGAATAATAGGGAAGGAATTCAATAAGAAAGATCGCGAAAAAAAATTAATGATTGAGTAATTTATGTGAAAAATACACAGAAGCATGAATGAGTGACAAGTCATAAATTAAAAAAAAAAACACCCCCATTTGGCTTTAAAAACCTGACAATTTCAACCTTGTAGGAGGATAAGGCTTTTTTCATCTTTTTCTTACTAAAATGGAGAGATTTCATCAAATTTTGAGAGATTTAAATGAGGTTTATCTAGTTTCTTAAGAGAAAATTAAAACAAGAGGAGTTTTAAGGGGTAAAAACAGAGAAAATGAAGAAATTTAATGAGAAAAAGTATAGGTTTTAAAGAGAGAAAGGAAGAAATGGTCATGGAAACCTTTTCAAATCCATCATAAAGTTATGGGTAAGTGTTTTTATCATTAATTTATTTGTATTGATGCATGTTTAAAGAAATCAAAATATGTTGTTAAATTATATTAAATAGGTTAGGGTTTAAGAGATTGAAAAAGGATAATTCTTGTTTTAATTTGTGATTAATTGTCCTAAATATGGATGTTAATGCTTGTAAACATGTTAAAGAAGGAAAACAAAGTTCGAATGACCCCCTTGTGTTGGCCAAAAATTACTTGTTAAAAAGGGAGGTTACTTGAGTTTTTTTTAATCCAAAATGATGTTAAATTTAATATAGGAATGTTCTAAAGTACATGTAAGCAGAGTTTTGATGAAAATTTTGTTGAAAATTAAAGGGTAGAAAAACTCCATTTTGATCAAGACTTTGATTTGTAAAAAAGGAAGGAATTAACTTAAAATTTGTTGGTTTGAGTTGTGTGAAATAGATGAATGGATGTTAAAAAGGTGTATTTTAAACAAGGTTTAGTTTGAAACCTTGAAGAATTTGTAAGCAATTTTTTTTTTTTTGGAAATTAGGTTAAACATAACCAAATGAGGTCATGGATATTTGAGAAACTTGAATACATTTTAGTATGCTTTAATGCAAGCATAAAGTTCAAAATATAGAAATTATTTAGTCATGTGCTTGAACACAAAGGTTAATTTAAAGTTTGAACCTTGTTGAAACACATAAATGAGTATAAATATATTATGGGAAGTTGAAAATACGCCTATAATGTCCTAATGTATAAAAGTTAGCATACTCATGAGCATGACATTACTGGATGTGTGTGTATATGGAATATATTATGAACATAGAACATAGTTCAATTTATTCAGACTAGGTAAAAAGTATTGATAGGATTGTGTTATGTGATCTAGAAAGGACAACATGAATATGACTTGGTGCTGGGAGAGAATGATCATTATAAGAGACAAGTGCTCGACGCCTTAACTATTTACTTTTAGAGTTTTGTGTTTCAAATTTCTTTAATTTTATAAAGTTATATTGCTGTAAAGAAAGCAAGAAAAAAAAAAGCAAGAAAAAAAAAAGCAAGAAAGGAAGTAAGAAAGAAAAAGAAGAACTATAAAGTATAGGTTGTAATGAGAGAGGTTTAAAGTTGCCAACATAAGTGGGGACTCCGGAATGTTTTATGACTATGCTCGGCTACATGAATGGGGACCAATGTCATTCTTGTTGGCCATATGAGTGGGGGCAATTGTATAGTTAGCCATATGAGTGGGGACTATTGATATTAGGTTGTATAGTCAACCATATGAGTGGAGACTATTGATATCAAGTTATATAGTTGGTCACATGAGTAACAACTATTGATATCATGAAATTTAATCAGTCGGAAGAGCAAGAACTAGTATTAATGTGAAATACATAATCAGCCCCAAGTATGAGGTGACTATTAGTGCTTAAAACTGAGATGCTAAGCATAAGGTTGGTGTTTTTGAACTGGGAACAAAGTAGTGAAATTGATTTTGGTTATGAAGAGGTCTTCGTGTGTTCCTTGTGTTAAAAGAATGAAGAGTTACCCAAGATAAAAAAAAAATAGACATACTCTTAGTTAGATCTTTATAGTTGTTATATCACGATACGTACATGTTGAAAAATTATTTAATGACATGAACAAGCTAATAAGAAAAGATATAAAAGTAAAATTTATCATGAGCTTGAATTAAAGTGGCCGCTTGAGTGGGGATGAATGTCCAATGTAGGAAAAGTTATAAGTGTATTGTAAGTCCATTTGGACCAGTGTGTGTTCCTCGAGTTCATGTGCAAGAAAACTTATAAGTAAAGGGCTTACCTTACTTTTAACATAGTGATGGTTATTTCCCCAAGTAATGCTTCAAATGTAAATTAGGGACATGCAATTATATATATGTTATTCTTTCTGACAAGAAGATAAAAAATGATGTTTGTAGAAGGATAATACAATGAAATGACTTGATGAAAAATGTATAAAAAAGACAAGGACTAATAAGAGGATAGGATCCAACCTTGGTGAAAAATGTTGGAAAGCAATTACACAACAAAAAGAACTAGAGTATGATAAGAAATATTAAGGGAAAAGGAGCAAGAACATAAAATTTACAAACAAAAAATATATCAAACATCAAGAACATGAAGAACACGATGAATATTCAAACAAAAATCACAAACTAGACAAGTTTTTAGGTAATCAAGGGCAAGGTTTTGTTTGTAATCATGTGTAGATCAAGAATCAAGCAACCGTTTTCTTCGATTAACACTCAAAAGCCACAATTTAATAAAAATGTATTTGAGCTATCGAAAGAACCCTATAATCTAAATGCATGAATACATGTTATTGATGGGTTTTAACCCTAGATTATTTGTTAAAGATGACAGGCTAACATGTTTGTACCAAGCAAAACAACTAAAAAGCAAGAGGCTAGGGCAAAGTTCATGCGTAGAACATGAACCCAGAATTTGAAAAATTTCTAGAAACTGAAGAATTAATGCCAAAACCCATATTTGGTATTCTAGACCTCTAAACATACTATTTTTGGTCATCATAAATCACATTACCAATACCAAGCATGATTCAATTCAAAGAACTAATAAAAAATATCAAATCTTAACAAAAATGCATTAAATTCCAACTTTATAACTGCAGCCCCAATGACAACCAACAAAAATATTAAATTTTGATTCAAAACTGACTCTTTGAACACGTGGAACCCAAACCATTCTTAGGAACCAAAAACATACACTAACAAAAATTAAAAAGGCATCAAACACCTACTGCCACCTTTTGTCAGAATCCAAAACTACCATATTTCATCAAAATCGGTCACAAACATATTATCTTGATACTAGTAACATCAACAACAACTCCAAACAAGGTTTAAACAATAAAAACAACATTTTTACATATTAATCAAAATAAAATTAGAAAACATCTAACATTAAAACAAGTTCAAAAAAATATCAAAAACGATCTAAACATTAAGAAAGTATAAATAGGCAGGCCACATGGACTCCACCCTTGAGTTCTTATATGGTTATACCTTCTTCAAGCTTGCTGACTATAAGTTGTTGTTTTTTCTTCTCTTTTCCTTCCTTTTTTCCTTTTTACTCTCTTTCTTTCCAAAGCTTTTTGGACCTTCTATGTTAGGCTTTTTGGACCTTCACAATAGGGTATATTAATAGAGTATTACCCTACATTTATTTTCTTTTTTTCTCTTTATTTTACGGGTATTTTTAGGGTTTTTTTCTGGATTTTTTGGTAGATTCCCTCAAAGTTGATCAAAGCTCAATCCTTTGATCAAAATGAGAGAGCTCTGGACAATTGTTAATAGCTGGAACCTTTATCCTTCAATGGTTTTTGGGGATAATGGTTTTGCACAAATGAGTATCTTAGTTAAGGCTGATTAATTAAGCTGGCCACTTTCGAGGCTTTGCTAGATAAACTCTAATGTAAACGTCATTGAAGACCACCTAAACTTGGTAGAGGAGATGCACACCTACTACCAGAAATTCGCTTAATATCAACGACATTACCGACGGAATACTTATGTCAATAATTTGAGGTCACAATTACCGATGAAATTTTTTCTGTCCATCATTCCGCCGATATATACCGATGGACACATTTGATCGGTATTTACCAACGGAATGACAGACATAATATTCATAATTAAAAAAAAACGGTTCCCTGACTGAATCACCGAAGGATTCAAAACAACAGCTCCGTATGGTGACGTGGCCGATTCACCGTTTGAAATGCCGACGGAATCACCAAGGGATTCAAACCAAAATCTCCGTACAGTGACGTGCCCTGTTTATCGCCATAATAGCCGACAGACTCACAAACGGAATAATTCCGTCGATGAATCCATTAGAAAAAGTTAACATATGCCCACTCTACCAACCCTCTCCTCCCTTATTTCTTCTTCTTTTTCCTCATCCCAACTCTCCCATACTGCAAACAACTAGTCCCCCCCCAAAAAAAAAATCTCCCTCTTCTCAGCATAATAAGTCATATTTCTTGAAGTTTTGTAGTCACAACATTCGTGTTCTGATTTACTGATGGATTTTATTAGTTTTTGTAAGTAATTCTATCTTTTTAAATTTTAACATTTAAATGTCAATTTTATTATTTTTTATTATATGTATTTTGTTAGTATATGTACATGTTTTATTGTTATTTCTCAAACAAACTTGTAGTATATGAATGTATAATTTTATACTTGTTATGGTTTGTTTTAGATTTTGTAAAATTATATTTGTTTGTAAATTGTTGAAACTTTATTGAATTACCGAATTACATGTGTTGTTTTGAAATAATTAATAGCTTGTTTAACGGGTCCGTTTTAATTTTTATCAACGGTATTGCAGAGTTGTAATTTCTGTAAATTTATATGTATTAATTTGTATGGACGTTGATAATTAATAATGAATATTTAATATTTATGAGAAGTTGTAATTGGTTTGTTGGATAATCTCGAGGTAAACCAATATTTTTGCAAATTTATTTACCTAACATAGTTAATTAATACATGTTGTCATCATTATTTTATAGAGGTTAGATAGAAGTCATGGATGATAGTTCATGGATGTATCGAGATTCACCCCAAGAATTGCGGAGGATGGATTATTGTAACGGGGTTCAGGGTTTTATTAATTTCGCAACATCTATTCCCATAAATTTTACTGGAGTCAGTATTAGGTGTCCATGCAGGAAGTGTCAAAATAAAAAGTATATGCATCCAGATGTTGTAATGATGCATCTTCTACACAAAGGGTTTGTGGAGAATTACCAGTGTTGGTATGCACATGGAGAAGTATTTGTTAGTAAGAAGTGAATGGGAGAAAGGGTGGTTGGGTCAACTTCTAGTGCTAGCAACATGCATGAAGCGGCAAATGACAACACTAATCCTTACAGGAATATGGTTAAGGATGCAATGAGAATGAATCAAGGTAATCTCAGTCAACGTCCAGTTGTAGAAGAAGAACCTAATGCAGATGCAACTAGGTTTTTTAATTTGTTGAAAGATTCTAACGAACCATTATGAGATGGCTGCACGAACCAGAGTAAATTATCGACTGTAGCATAAGTGTTCACCATCAAGTCAGATCACGGGTTAAGTGAGGTCGGGTATGACAAAATTATTGAATGGGCGAGAAGCATTTTACCTGAAAGGGAACAAGCTGAAAGAGAACTTCTATGTTGTGAAGTCCATGATGAAACCCCTCGGTTTAGGATACCAGAAAATTGACATATGCCCTAACTTCTGCATGTTATACTACCTTGAAAATGCTGAGATGACCGAGTGCGTGACATGCAGGCATTCCCGTTACAAACCCAAAACTGATAGGGGAAAGACTCTAGTGGCATATAAAAAACTTAGATACTTCCCAATCATACCTAAATTGCAGAGGTTATTCATGTCACCAAGGACTGCTGATCACATGACATGACACCAATCACATGATGCGATTGATGGAGTGATGGTGCATCCTTCTGACGGCGAAGTGTGGAAACACTTTAACAGTGTGCATCCTTACTTTTCAGCTGAATCAAGGAACGTGCGTCTTGGGTTGTGTACAAACGGATTCAACCCATTCTCATTTACTGCTCCTTATTCTTGTTGGCCGGTCATACTCATGGTTTATAACTTGCCACCGAGAATGTGTATGAGGCTGGAGTTCATGTTTTTATCTACTGTCATACCTGATCCAAGCAGCCCAGGCCGAAATATAGATGTTTGTCTTCGACCAATGATTGATGAGTTGACGTAGTTGTGGTCCTTCGGAGCTTTAACTTATGATATATCGAGGAAACAAAATTTCCTTATGAGGGCGGCTTTGATGTGGACTATCAATGATTTTCTAGCTTATGTCCATACTGCATGGAAAACAACAAGGCATTCACGCTAACAAACGGAGGTAAAGCTTCTTTTTTTTACTGTCACCGTTGTTTCTTGCCACATAATCACAGGTACAGAAAGAACATAAAAGATTTCTTTATTGGCAGAGTTGAAAAGGATGTTGTATCACCGTGTTTTTCTGGTAAAGAATTGCATGATGTTGTATCAGAGTACGGTGACATTGTGTTTGTCCTTCAATCAGGTAAGCAAAAGTTTCCTGGTTTTGGTTTGATCCATAATTGGGTAAAGCGAAGTATCTTTTGAGAGCTTCCTTATTGGAAGACCAATCTACTCCACTATAACCTTGACGTCATGCACATTGAAAAGAACATGTTTGAGAACATTGTCAACACCATCATGGATGTGAAGGGGAAGACAAAGGACAACATCAAGACTAGATTGGATATAGCTTTGTTCTATAACCGTAAAAATATAGAGTTGGTTTGTGATGAGTCACGGGTCGCAAAACCAAGAGCAAGCTTCATGTTAGAGAAAAACGCATAACTACTAGTCTATAAATGGCTTAAGAGTCTATATTTTCTAGATGGACATGCCTCGAACATATCAAGGTTGGTTAATATAGAGGAATGCAGATTGTATGGAATGAAGAGTCATGACTGCCACGTGTTTATGCAAACACTCATCCTATTAGTTTTTCGTGATTTGTTGATAACTACTAGTCTATAAATGGCTTAAGAGTCTATATTTTCTAGATGGACATGCCTCGAACATATCAAGGTTGGTTAATATAGAGGAATGCAGATTGTATGGAATGAAGAGTCATGACTGCCACGTG
>Ga0325410_1000123_pt1 | contig 76520 bp, 29 predicted proteins | sample PopdelMetagenome_16_FD_206182 | JGI IMG/M metagenome (GOLD analysis project Ga0325410, IMG submission 206182) | Populus deltoides microbial communities from Bellville, Georgia, United States - Xylem-PdIQD-R3 | ecosystem: Host-associated > Plants > Phyllosphere > Stem > Wood/Secondary xylem... | reverse complement strand
GTTTTATTTAAATTTTGATCTAGACAAGCAATCAGGTCAGAAGTTTTTAAGGTTAAATTGTTGGCCTAAGCTTATTTACACGGTGAATGAGTTCTCCATGACTACTTGTCTATTTTTAACTTAGATTTTTTTCATGATAAATAGAGTTCGACTATTATCGACTTATGGTTTTTTTTTCTTACCAGGTTTTGATCAAATGAATCTTATGGATTTCCATCATTTGTTTAAAATAAAAAAAAGAGAGATCACAAGCCTGTTTGTTACACCTCAAATTTATACTCGTAAAGGAATGCAGACAACAAAACTAGTCTAGTGTAAAATCCTAGGAAATAAGTATCAAGCGATTTGAATTAAATCCTGCTCGTACTTGGAATGAAAAAAAAAAAAAATTAAAGAGGATAAAAGGAATTTCTTTTTATTGGAGAGTCCAGTGCTAAAATCTCCTCAATAATTGGTATCAAATATGGGAGAAATGGTTAACTAGGGGCACTAAGGAAATGATGATAACACACTCTTCAGATCGGGTTGGAAGAAACTTGTTCGGCCTTTAGCTCTCAAAATGAAAAAGCTCTAAGTCAAGACTTCATCAATGGGCCATTGCACTTCTAATTTTTAGTTTTGAAGGTGTTCGAGAGTATAGTAGTGATTTAAAATATTTTTTATTTAAAAATATATTAAAATAATTTTTTTTATTTTTTTAAATTTATTTTTGATATCAGCATATCAAATCGATCTAAAAACATTAAAAAAATTAATTTGAAGTAAAATAATTTTGACAAAAAAAAACAGGATTCAATCTCAAACTCCTAATTGTATTCAAATAGGGAGCAATCCCAATGTTGATAAAATATTTTTTATGCAGTGTCTTAGAAAAAAAATAATCAGTCAATATATTTACTTTTAAAAAACTCATTATTGAATATCTGTATTTTCATATTTTTTTTCAAAGTTATTAAACCCAATTTAGGTTATAAGTTGAGTAGATAAACCTAGGGTTAACCTAGAACCACGACATTCAAGATTTTTTTAAAAAAAATTAAAAAAAGTCATTTTGATTTTTTTTAAAAAATCAAATCGAGTATTAACCAAATTGACTAGGTAGCGAGTTGACTCTCTAGGTTGACTAGGTCAAATCAGGTCAACTCTAGGTTAATTTTTTTTTGAAACCCAGCCAAGGTTAAAGATCGAGTTTAACAACTATTATTTAATTTAGCTTAGTTCTTTTCTTATTTTTCTTATGATATTTATTTTTTTAAAAAAATATTTTTTAGTTCTAGTTAAATTCTCTAATTTCACTCAGTATAAATAATACTAAAAATAATGGATGATAATTTAATCCGAACTAGACGGATACTGCTCTAAATGAGTGAATTTTTTTTAATAGTTATCTTATTTCATAGATAATGAATAAGGTATGAATATTGTCAAATTCAATCTAAAACTTATCATAAATCTAATACGATATAATATATGCATGTAATATTTAATTTTTTTATATAAAAACACAGCACGTGCGCACTCATTCCTAACTAAAAACAATAAAAACATGGAACTAACTTATGATATACTCTGCATCTAAATTGCTCATGTATGTTTGCTTTGCTTATTGCGAGACTTGAATCTTCTTTCACTCTTTCAGCTTTGAAAAAACAGAAGAAAGAAAGATTTGATACTTGGGCACCAAGAATACAAGTCAAATTAACCCCACCAGGGAGCCTGCCTGGGCAAGAAAAACAAAAGGACAGAAAGGGACTCGGTTGGAACATTGGAAACTTGCACACCAAGAAAACAAATCCAATTCGGTCTCGCTTAGGCTTGTTTTTGTTTTTGTGTTTGTGTTTAAAAAATATTTTAGAAAATTTTTAATTTTTAATTTATTTTTTTTATAATTTTCAATTTTTTAATATATTAATATTGAAAATAAATTTTAAAAAGTAAAAAAATATTATTTTAAAAATAACTTCTAGAACAATTCTAAACTAAAAAAAAAAAAAGAAAGACCGCAGAGCAGATAAACCTCAAACCGACCTTAAAATAAAGATAAACACACAGTATAAAAACCCTAAATGTCAAAAATTCTCTCTTAGCGAATTAACGATATATTTTTATTTCTCTCTAACCAAGTAGCCTCTTCCTCGTCTTCCTCTCTACAACTAAAAAAAAAAAAAAAAACTAAAACAATATCAAGTTTATTGCAATCATGGCAACAAGTAAGTTCCTTTCTTAATTTTCTCGAAAGAGTTCATGCCTTTTAGCTTTTAATATTTGAACCCCGATCAATCCTTCTTTAATGTTTTAATGAATTGATTATTTATTCATGTGTTTCGTGATGTGTGTTAGGGCTCATGTTTGAGAATTCATGTGAAGTTGGTGTCTTTTCAAAGCTCACCAATGCTTATTGTTTGGTTGCCGTTGGAGGTTCTGAGAGCTTTTATAGGTAATTTCTTTTAAACGGTTTTCTTTTATATGTGCATTTAGTTGATTAAAGATGGTTAAAGGAAAGAATATAAGTAAAATGATTTTGTTTTTATGATTGGTAATGTGATTCTATTATATATTGTGTTGTGTGCAGCACATTTGAAGCTGAGTTAGCAGACGCTATTCCTGTTGTTAAAACTTCCATTGGAGGCACTAGAATCATCGGTAGACTTTGTGCAGGTAAAGGCCTTTTATTTTCTTTGTTATTTTGCAGCCTTGTGATGTGTTACAAAGAAATTCTGACTTGTGTTATTGGTTTTGGTTTTAATGGTAGGAAACAAAAATGGACTCCTTGTGCCGCATACTACTACTGATCAAGGTGAGTAATACAGTTGTGAAAATGGTGTTTGGGGCAGTTGTATAAGATGCCGAATTGATGGTTTAACAGATCATTGTTGTTTTAGAACTTCAACACTTGAGAAACAGTCTACCTGATCAAGTTGTGGTTCAGAGAGTTGATGAGAGATTATCTGCCTTGGGAAATTGTGTAGCTTGCAATGACCATGTTGCTCTAACACACACTGATCTTGACAAGGTATTAATTTTGAGCTCTTCCTTTGAATTCATTCTTTATTCCCTATTTATGTGTTTTTGATACTATATACTTGTTGACTATTGATTTGATATGACTACTCTATATATATTATTGCATGCTTTTAGAGGTTTGTTCATGCTCTCAGCTTCTTGTAATTCTTCTGTAATTACAAGTACTTTCTAGATGTTGATATGCTTTTTCTTGACTGTTATGATCAGGGAACAGAGGAAATGATCGCCGATGTTCTTGGAGTAGAAGTTTTTAGGCAGACAATTGCTGGTAATGTTCTTGTGGGCAGCTACTGTGCTTTCTCCAACAAAGGTGGCTTGGTAAGATGTTTAATATACTTGGCTGATGCTTATTCAGGCAACTAGATGTGAAATATCCAAGTATGCTTATCATGTTCTGAACCGATCAATTTGTGTTGCAGGTCCATCCCCACACATCCATTGAAGACTTGGATGAACTTTCAACCCTCCTTCAGGTGCCTTTAGTGGCTGGAACAATAAACCGTGGCAGTGAAGTGATAGCTGCTGGCCTGACAGTGAATGACTGGACTGCATTTTGTGGGTCAGACACTACTGCTACTGAACTTTCTGTCATTGAGAGTGTTTTCAAATTGAGGGAAGCTCAGCCAAATGCTATAGTGAATGAGATGAGAAACTCGTTGATTGACAGCTATGTATGAGCCATTAATGTGGGCCTACTGTCAAAAATATTAATGGTGCTATCTTGCCCTAAAAGGTTGAATCGCTTGATAGTCCTTATTGGAAGTATGTTGATGCTCGACATCACATGTTTTATTATGAAAGATATTGTTTGAAATACTATTTTTCACTAATGAAACAAGGAGAAGCTCTGTTATTTCATTAGAGTTCTTCATAACTATGGAGAACAAAACATGGACACTGAAAGTTGGCTTGCTGTTGCTGGTTTTCTATCATCAATATTGCTGGATTGCTAAGATACATGCCTCAACTCTGTTAATTTGTTTTCCAACTGAATGCCGACCATTTGAGATTTTTGCCTTGTATGCTTGCAGTATGCTATATGCTGTAGCAAGGTTGCGGTCAGATCTGAAGCAAGCGCATCACTAGCTTTTGGAATGGTAGTTTTAATAGTTGAGGACTGGCAATTTTAGCTGATCAATGATTTAATTTTGGAAGATGCCTGATTCTGAGCTGGTCTAGCTAGTTGATGCATGAGAATTTTGACTCTTCATGTTGCGTTAAATTAGCTACATACCATTTTTTTTTCAACAGAAGCAGAAAAATTTCGATTGATGGAATTTCCATTTACTCAAATATGTTGTTTCCTTTGCCTAAAAATGCATGCAGTTGGGCTGCCAAACCTTGTGGGCTACCAGCCCAATGTTTTTATTTTTATTTTTTACCTTGATATTCATCCTGTTTTCTCCTTTATTTTCTGACAAAGATGTGAAATTCATTGATGTGGGTACAAACCTAGTTTAAAAAGACAGATCGCCTAGATAGAATAAAGGACTCGGTCCAAAGTACACAACAGAAATCAAGAAGCTACTGTAACAATGTTTGATGCCTAAAAACAAAGAGACCTGGTGCTAGGTTGAATAAAGCCCTTCCAAGGGCTCCAAACATAGAAACACAAAGCTCTTCTATTTATTTCATTTTCTTGCATATACTGTCACTGGACAAAAAGAAACACAGTATCGGCATACAATTGCAGAAATACAGTCAACTTTCTACAAACAATGGCAGGACTGGCATACATTATAGATTGTAACTTCATGATGCTAGGTTGCCAGCAGAAGTTGAATTAAAGCTTGCAAAACCTTAGAACAAAAAATGCAGTTGCTCAAGCTATATTATTAAATAATTTTCTGCAGCCAAAAATTCGATGGCAGGGCTTCAAAATGCTGCCATCCAAAAGTTTTGAGTTCAACCACAAAGGTAAAACAGATTCGGTGCTTCTCTGTTTGTTTGAATGGGGAAACTATCTATAGACTGTAGTTAAATAGACATCTGGTAGTTGCATCATCTCACTTCATTAGCCTTATCTGCTCCATCTACTTTTACGTCAGTCCTAACTTCTCCGCTGGTAGGCCTGGAAGATTTCAGTTCAAAATTCAAATAATGGCCAGAAACAAAGAAAGTTCGAATAATATCATACTCTTCATGCTTGCTTCCAAACATGGTCTCAGCAACTTGGCTGATTAGGTAGCAACTGGATTTCAACTTGAATTTGGAATACAATTCTAACTCTGGTATCATCAACCCCGAGATGCATTTAGCCAAAAACTTTTATACTCTATTTATCTAATGCGTGACAGTGTGTGAGTGCTTATCTAAATGAAAAATCTGCAGATTAGCTGTCGCATCTTGGAGAGTTGATTTGGGGGGGGCCTAAATGACCAACAATCTATAATGAAGAGGCCAATCAGCTCATGTATAGGAGATAGATTCAAGAGAAAATAGACACCTCAAGTAAAAGACAGAGAGCACATGAGATCACATGTTATACGTCATTGTTAGGTCAATCTGTGCACACACCTTATCCTGGCAAAACACAAGTCCAAGCCTCAGCAGTGTTTGATACCATAAGCATTCCTCTAATAAGACATATCTAGGATACCCTAGACCAGAAACCTCCCCAGATATGTGCTATCACTGTGCATAGTGTACAGAAGCAACAAAATGCAAATTGTTGGACACTTGGATTTCGTAAACAGTCTCAAGGATCTAATTACTCAGAGCCTGGAGACTATGAATGAACACAACATATGATTTCATTCATTTAAGGGTCAAACTCTACATCCCTTCTCAACTTTGGCATTTTTCCTTCGAGAACATGACTTTTGTTTTTACAAACTCAATTTTATTCTATTACAGAATGTGGATCACTATGAGATTTTGGTGGCTCATTTACTGAGCTCAAATGGTATTTCATATATCAGATTAGGGTCATTAAACCAGATTAGAAGGTTGCTCTGTGAGGTTCATTTATTCTGAAGTTATCCTTCTAGAGAAGTTCCTTTCGCCTTTGAAAAATTGTAGCCTGGCTATTTTATTGTGAAGGTTATTTATAATTGATTGTCCATACAAACTTACAAACAGCAATAATTTCATAATAGAGGAAAAGGGTCAGGAAAAGTGCACTTACAGTCCACTTAAAACTTTGATGGTGTCATAAAATAGCCATTGCAGAGTCACAACAGGTCCAACAAGCATTATCCTTATAGGAAGGCTTCTTGTAAATAAGTTGGAAAACCCAATTTTCCTCACAGCCTGCTTATGTGAAAGAAAGTTGTCTAGATCATGTTCTTTAACAGTAAAGATAAGTATCCTAAAACACAATTTGAATAGCGGATAATACCAGAATGAGGCTATCAGCCTTTTTGCTATAAAGAGAAGCAACAATGTTATCAGCTGGATTAGAAATAAAGCTACCAACAGAGCCAGCAGTGTATCCAGCTAAACATGTCACCCCAAGCTGTTGAGCTTTCGAGCAATCCTCTTTCCTTCTTTTAATAACATTACAGTAAAGAAAGTCTACGGAATGCTCAAATGTTGAGAACATAACCATAGAGACTGTGGAAAAAGTTGTCACAAGTGTCAGTACTCATGCATTGAGAAACTATCAAGGTCACATATTTCAGACTATAGAGTCCTTCATATTTCAAATTCAAGTGATCTTGAAAGAGATAATATACATAAAAGGGAACACTTAAAGTTGGATGCAGTAAATGGTGTGATGAACATTTAGTTGAACTGTAATTTAGAGTAATTGAAGTTTAAGGCTTGTGCAATTACATGGAAGGTTTCGACCCCATAGCGGAACAAGCCCCCTGTAAAAACTGCAATAGAGAAAAAAATTTAACCTTGAAGCACACACATAATGACACCAAAAGGACCCAAAAGAATGAAGGCATAGGTTATGAATTCCTTACCCAAGAAACCCTTCTGTTCTATAAACCTTAGGAAACCCATCAGCCAATCCTTTAGCAAAATGGGGCTGTGCTTGAACTCTAACTTTAACAGCTTCGAAAGGGCAGAGAGCCAAATTGGCAAAAACTTCAGCAGAGGCACTGCTCATAAAGAAAATAAAACTCCTGTTGCAATCAACCAACACGTTGGAGTAAAGGGTCTTGAAATATTCATATAAACCAAATCGACAACCACCTTGAGCACCATAACCAAAGAACTTCCCTGCCCACCCTCTCCAAAAAGCAGAAGGCCCTTGCTCTCTCAATAAAGTAGTAAAACATGAGTATATGCTATAATACTTGACGGGGTTCACCTACAAATCAAAATTAACAAAAACATGAATATTATTTGTTCGATGCCCTCCAAAAGACAATTAAATTAAGTAACAAACAAAAGGCCTAAATACAACTTATTCACTTGATGGGGATCACCGAAGAACATCATTCTATGATAAAAACCCAACCTTCTATAAAAAAAAACACAAATAATAGATTCCACAACAGAATTAAGCAAGATATTCACCTGCATGTTTACTTTTAAGACATCAAGAGGCGTGATTGCAAGATGGGTGGTTCCAGCACTTAACATTCCACTAACAGTACAAAGAGCATAGTATCCTGTTGCTGCTCTGCATTCTTGTGCTTTCAGTCTCCTTTGATCTTTCTCCATAACCATGTCAGCAGCTCTCTTGTTCTTTACTTGTCTTCAATTGTTAAGACATTCAAAAACAAAAACCTATTATAATTTCTCTTTCACAGAATCATAATTGATGTCTGAAAGTTGTATCGGATTTTACAAGACAGATGTTGTTAATTTCATGGAGAATCTGACAGCAACTCTGCAAGAATTTACAAGGGTTTATGCCTTGCCTAATTTATGCTGTGTTAGTTGCTTTTTTTTTTTTCTTTTTTCTTTTTTTGTAATCTAAGGTAGTGGTTTCATACTCTCCGTACAAAAACAATAAATACATGTTTATTAAAGAATTTATTTTTATAATTTTGGAGTAAATTTTTTTATTTCTAAAATAGAGATATAAAAACATATTCAAATAATATTTTTTATTTTAAAATAGCAATATAAAAATTTTTTAATTTTAATATTATCCAACTAAAAACAGGAAGAACAAAAATAATTATTATTATAGTTTTAAAATACAACCTGGAGCAAAGGTTTAGAGAGTTAACTCAGATTAATTTAAATCAATTATTTTTTTAAAAGATCAAAATAACATTAATTTGACTAATTTTTTATTTAAAATTCAATAGGTGTTTGCTCTAGAGTTTACACCGGGTCACGACTTGACCTGAGTTTTTGATTGAGTTAAGTCAAATCAAGTCAATATTTTCTCATGAATTGGTCCAGTCCTTAGGCCAACTAGGTCCCAAGTTGACCTATTAGGCTGATCTATGTTTTATAACTAAAGTTATTATACTATTATTAATTGTAATATTGAATATAAATTAAAGTAAAAAAATAATATCTAAATATTTTTTTATCGGTGTAAATTTGATATTAATACATATTAAAGATTAGTGATAAAGGATTTGTTACAAGTCAAAACCTTGAAAGACCAATAACACCATATATATAAGAACACTATCAAAATGCTTAATTTTATTCCTTCATGTCTCCACTTGCTAAAAAACTATTACAATTATTTATATAGAAAAAAAAACTAAAAAACCCTAATTACATTGAATAGAAAAAAAAAACTAGAAAACCCTAATTACATTGAATAGAAAAATAAACTAGAAACAATTATATCCAATTATGAAAAAAAAACTAGAAAAGTATCATAATAAAAAATAAAAAAATAAAAATAGAAAGAGATAAAAATAACTATGAAAAATATCTATTTTTGTTAATATTCTCGTACACTAGTCTCTCTAGATTAAAAGGAACTCATCATCAAGTTTAGGCTTCAGTTAAAAATTATCTTATATTAAGAACATTCTTTTGAGCATGAGCTACCTCATCGAGGGTAACACTTTTATGCAGACTACCTCACCATAGACCCCTAACACAATATATTTATATCAGTCGTCCCATCATAAATACCTAACACAATATCTTTGTGTGGGCCGCCACATCATACGACTCACTACTAAGATTTCAGATGACAATAATTGATGTAGAAAAAACAATACATTATTTTCTAGATGTCTTTATCTATTAGGAAACCTCTTCATCCCCTTTTATGTAAGCACATTTTGTAACCATGGTTGTTTTGCAACACATAATAAAGCAAAATAAACACCAAGGATTGTTGGGTTCTTTTCCAGCCATGGTTGCTCAACATCACACACAAAAGTAAAATAACTATTATAACCCTATTTTATACTATATTTTTTCAAAACTTTTCCACAAAATCCAAAAATAGTAAAGAAAAAAAATCCAAAAAATATATTTTTGATTATTTGCATCATTTTCAACATTTTAAATGTTTTTTTCAAAATAATTCAAAAATTAAAATTTTGATTTTATTATTAAATATCTTTTCAGAAGAATTTAAAATTAAAAAATTCACCACATAAGCTCATTGAGTGTAAGTGGTGGCTTTCGAACTCATTTTGAACATGAACAAATAAGACGAGCCAAAGCTTAATTTATCATTTACCATCCTCCCGGATCCAACCCTTGTATTTCAAAAGTGAGGATTAGACCCTGTTACCAATGCATGTAGTGAAGCTAGATAGTGTCACGTGTCAAGAAAGAATACAAACCTGTTGTTGTGTAGCTAGAATGACTTTAGTGAACACTTTTATTTGATAAGAAAGTTGTTCAAGATCTGAAAGAGCTGGAGTAATTGTGGTGAGGAGGTCAATTATTCTTTTGTGCCTTGGATTTTCTAAGCGATCAGCAATGAATTTTTTTTTTTTTTTGATGATGGGATGTGAGATGAGAATAAACTAGCTTTTATTTGGGTTTCCATGGACAATGCTGTTAATGAAGTCAATTTTTTCTTTTTTTGAACTGGATATGGGTCTTTCTGCATTTGCTTGATGGGCTAACTAGGGCAACTAGACTTGGCCACTGATTGATGGGCTGACAGGGTGACTAGACTTGGCCACTAGTTAACGAGCTTAAATGTGACTGAACTTGGTTGTTCCACACTCTCCTAAAAACCAAGTTTCATACTAGAATATGAGACCCTCCGATAGTTAAGTTAGTAAATATAAAAGGGGAAATAATGTACAAGAAATAAAAGGATAATGAAGAGCATATGAACTATATGTATGATTGTTTTTCTTGATTGAACTTGCAAATGGGTTTGTTTGTTTATTTAATTATACATCTCGATCATGTGAGCTTACCTTATGAAGAGTGAAGTAATGATAGAGAATAATTATTCTCCCTTGCAAGTAACCTAAAAAGATGAGTTGTTATTGTTTCTTATTATGTCATTGGTGAGAAAGCTGACAATCAAAGGTGATTGACATGAAAGACTAGTGCCCCTTAAGGAGTTAGGTTGGTGGGACATAGTTATTAGGAAGATTGGTATACTCTCTCTGAAAAAATAGGTTAATAAAAGAAAGTAATGGCTAAGAAAAGCAGATGTCGTTTTAATAGTTCGTTCATAAACACAAAATAACATGGTGCTATTCTAATTTTTCTTGGAAGTCTTAATTTGCATTTAGGTGGAATTTTTAGGAAATTATGTAGGATTGGTCCCGTGATGGATTTTTCTTTGTTTGAGTTGCCAACCCAAATAAAAAGCATTTTCTTTATATGCATCACCAAACTTGTTACATTTTAATTTCTTGTCTAATTTAAAAAAGATTATTTAAATATAACCCCCACAACCCAAGAGACTACACACATTCCGATTACTTAAGATGTGCACAACCAAAGCTAACTTAAACATTTGTCCTCTTTTTTTATACTTTTTAAACGATCCAATGATATTTCTTGACTGAGTTATTTATCATATTATATATTTATTATTGCAAGATCATTTCTTGGCAATTAGATAATATTGAAAAAGGTAGCGTAACATATTTTTTTAGTGCCCTTGCATAATCTATTATTCTTTGTATATCAATAATAAATCTTTTTTTCAAGTTTTTAATAAACTATTTATAATCAAATCATAATATTCACATAAATTTCCTTCTTCTACTTTTTATTAAATTCAAATCGAAAATAAATATAATACAAAAAGCAAAATCACAATCATATCAAGATTGATTGAAAATATTATTTGTTAGTATTTCTTTCAAAATTCTTAAAGACTAGAAAGAAAAAAAAGGAGCTTATTGTATAAAAATTAACTTGAGAATACCTTTTAGGTAAAAAAAGAGAGAGAAAGACAAAAAAAAAAAAAAAAAAACTAAGAGTAAAAAGAACATCAATCAACCGAGCAAAGAGACCCAAATTCGATGACCACAAGCCTAAGCTTAGATCATGGGCATGCTGCTTTCCATCTTGGGCTTTCAACAATTAGGCTTTGTAGAAAAACAAACGTGCATGCCACTACACCTTCACCGAGGATGCCACAATAGACAACATCATTTGATTTTGGTATTGTGTCTTGTCATTCAAATAGTCATATACATGGGAACCTTGCCATTGTTTAGGAATGCAAAGCGACAATTAAGGGACAAAACATGCGGTAGAAACACTAACATTAACTTAAATTCACCTTTCAAAACAGAAGAATAAAACAAAGTAGGAGTACTGATCATGCTTTTCTTTTTCTTTTTTTTAATCATTACGTGTTATTTCATAGATACTTGCAAATATGAAGACTCAAGTCCATCATTCCGTTCAATTAAAGGTATGTCATCCAAGCTGACAGTAGTGAATTTATGAAATATTCCGCTCGACTGGCCTCAATTCTGAACTCTGATGCTCTGTGTTTATGTTGTTTTTTTTTTTTGTGTTTGTTATTGGTTGTTGATTACTGCGTGTTGGATTGCATATTTATGGTGAAGGGAAGTCTAGATGGAAGTGTATCAATCCATTTTGGCAGGTGGCAAAATTAATTTTATCGAAGGGGATGTTTGCTAGCAGTATGTGATTATACAAGTGATTTATCCAATTCATTGACATATCATCGGGACTTTCTTTCTTTGTTTTTCTTTGTTTTTTTTCCTTTTCTATTTCAGAGTAATAATTAAGGCTATTCATTTCGAATTAATTTGTAGAGTATTGACGGTGGACTTAACCAATAAATTTCAGACACTGATCGTTAAATGGTTGGTGTTGTTTAGACAATTCACTGGTGATGAATAGGATTGCTAGGAGGGAAGGTGAAAAATAGGTTAAGATTAATAGAGTGTGATTGTCTGTCTCCCACTTGGGAAATAAGAAGCTATGATTTGTATTCCTTGTGCCACACAGCATCTTAAATTAAGCAGACAATGTCTATCATTTGAATTACTTAAAAAAGGAAGAACCTGGATATGAAAAATTAGTTATTTTACTAACATTAACATGCTGACATGGCCTAATGTCATTGTCTGTTCGGTTTCTTTTTGTGTTTGGATTTTGAACTGGTAATATATGATCATAGACATTTTTTCAACCATGTCTTTTGGACATTCTTGGCAGGTGCCTTCTCTCTCTCCAAATTAAGTTATAGAGAAAGATTCAATGTTTTTGGAAAATTACTAGATGTGCAAACCAAACCCAAGATTTAATTGCTTCATAACTTATTTTCATGAGCATGCATTAGTATAGATTCAATGCCGTCAAATGGATCGTGAGTTCTGTTCTTGTCTTCGATTTGGCAGTGATTGTTTTTCACAACATATATATAGTTGGTATTGGTATTAATTTCTTGACATTTTTTTATGCAGGCTTGGTGAATCCTAACACTTTTGAGACAGCCCATATAAGTGTTTGATCTGAAAAGCTTGACAGCAATCCCTTCTCCTCTGATATAAACTCTATTCCAGGGAAAGGAGGGTTGTTCATTGGTTGTAAAGATGAGGGGAGCTGTTCTTGTAGCACTTGCTGCTACGGTGGGGAATCTGTTACAAGGATGGGATAATTCAACCATTGCAGGTATTTACATGCCAGTATACCATTATTTTCATATAATATAGAAATCAAATATCTTTTTTGTTCATTGCATTATTTATTGTCAAAGTTGCATTCTGGTCGTTTGCATTCCATGCTGTGATTCTTGATTCATGAGCAAGCTGGTATTTTTGGTTTTTCTTATCCTCAACTCTTTCTTTTTGGTTGCTGAGAATATGAAGATATTAAAGGACATAGAAGTTTTGAGTCCATAGTTTAATGGAAATCTCAACTTTAGGTGCATCAAAAGGCTTTTGATTTACAGTAATGAAAGTAAAGTCTATATAAGATTCGGAAGAAGGGAAAAAAACATGGCTTCGTATCAATTTGCGTTGTGGAACTAAATATTGTGGCCTTCTGTTTTCAGGATCCATTCCTTACATCAAGGAGGAGTTAAATTTGCAGTCTCAACCAGCAGTAGAAGGGCTGATTGTAGCCATGTCAATTATCGGTGGCACTACCATCACAACATTTTCTGGAACAGTATCAGATTTCTTCGGAAGACGTCCGATGCTGATAATGTCGTCAATTCTTTATCTTCTAAGCAGCATAATTATACTATGGGCTCCCAATGTTTATGTCCTACTTTTGGCGAGACTACTTGATGGTTTTGGAGTTGGTCTTGCTGTCACTCTTGTTCCTTTATATATATCTGAAACGGCTCCATCTGAGATGAGGGGGCAATTAAATACACTTCCACAGTTTATGGGTTCAGGAGGAATGTTTTTGTCATATTGCATGGTGTTTTTCATGTCAATGATGGATTCACCAAGCTGGCGGCTGATGCTTGGGACTCTGTCAATCCCCGCTGTCATTTATCTAGCATTGACGCTTTTTTTCTTGCCTGAATCTCCAAGGTGGCTTGTGAGTAAAGGAAAGATGATCGAAGCTAAACAGGTTTTGCAGAGACTTCGTGGTAGGGAAGACGTTTCAGGTTTGTTTGTAAGCTTGCATTCTCAGTGGAACTCTTCTATTTCTTCCATGTGGTTGAGATTTTTGGTGGCAAATCTAAAGCTCCTATGATCTGCAGGTGAGCTGGCTTTGCTACTTGAAGGTCTTGGTGTTGGGACCGAAACAACAATAGAAGAGTACATTATTGGCCCAGCCAATGAGATCACTGGTGAAACTGATGCGAAAGAACATGTTAAATTATATGGGCCCGAGGAAGGTGTCTCGTGGATTGCCAAACCCGTCACCACTGGATTCAGTAGTTTAGGGATGTTGTCCCGTAACGGCAGTTTGGTAAACCAAACCGTGCCTTTGATGGATCCACTTGTCACTCTATTTGGAAGTGTCCATGAGAACATGCCTACAACGGGAAGCACACGCAGCTTGCTTTTTCCAAACACTGCAAGCATGGTGAGTGTTGGAGAAAATCAAGGTAGAAATGAACAGTGGGACGAAGAGGGCGACAAGGATGGCGAGGACTCTTATCCAGAAGCTTCTAGATCTGATTCTGATGACAATTTGCGAAGCCCGTTACTATCACACCAACATTCTAGCATGGAAAAGGGCATCAGTCAATGGCGCAATAGCAGCCTCGTAAATTCTGGGGAAGAAGGTGCGATGGGTATTGGTGGGGGATGGCAGCTGGCATATAAATGGTCTGAGAAGATAGGTAAAGATGGTAGTAAGGAAGGAGGGCTTCAGAGGATATATTTGCACCAGGAAGGTACGATTGGTTCTCAGAAGCATTCAGTTACATCCTCTGCTGGAATTGACATTCCTGAAGATGAGTTTGTACAAGCTGCTGCTCTGGTTAGCCAACCTGCTGTTTGTTCTAAGGACATACTGGGTCAAGCATCAGAAGGTCTAGCAGCTATTCACCCTTCAGAAATTTCTGCTAAAGGTCCAAGCTGCGGTGACCTTTTTGAACCAGGAGTTAAGCGTGCATTGATTGTTGGAGTAGGGCTTCAAATACTCCAGCAGGTATATCAGGACATTTTGCAACACGAGTTGTTTATATGAGATTGTTCCTTGTAGCAAATTCTGCTCTTTCTGGATTTCAACAACCGAATCTTTGAATTTCATAACTCTCCTAGCTGACTGCTTTGTTTGAGAGAAAACATCGGTTTTATTTGGTTTTATCATTTGGCTGATGAACGCAATTCAACAATAATCCTTCACCTGCTCTGATGCATAACATTTTGTCGTTCATCAATGAACTAATTCTTGTTTTATCAATCATCAATTATAATATTAAACGTAGATTTTAAATGTTCCATCTTTTTTCCTATTTATGCCTCATGTGTAATCTTCTTGTTTCTACAGGTTGCTGGCATAAATGGTGTTCTCTACTACACACCCCAGATTCTTGAGCAAGCAGGGGTGGTAGTTCTTCTATCAAGTCTGGGCTTGAGTTCAGCTTCTGCATCTTACTTGATGAGTATTCTCACTACATTCTTGATGCTTCCTTGCATATTTCTTGCCATGAGACTAATGGATGTCTCTGGCAGAAGGTCAGTTTCTTCTAGTTAAGAATTTTCGGTTTTGTTCATTTAGAAACTATGAGTTCTTTATATTTCTAGTTGAGAGCCACTTCTGCCAACAGACTCTTTTGCTTCCTTCAGATCTATTTTGCTGTACACCATTCCTATCTTGGTAGCGTCGCTAGTTGCTTTTGTCCTTGGCAGTATTGTCAACATGGACTCGTCTTTGAAAGCAGTGATCTCTACTGGCAGTGTTATGATCTATTTGAGTTGTTTCGTCATGGGCTTCGGAGTAATTCCAAACATCCTCTGTGCTGAAATTTTCCCGACTCGTGTTCGTGGCATTTGCATCACAATATGTTCTCTGACATATTGGATTGGAAACATCACGATCACGTACTCGCTTCCTGTTATGCTAAACTTCTTTGGCCTTTCTGGTGTCTTCACAATCTATGCCATTGGATGCGCGGTGTCATGGATTTTTGTTTTCTTGAAGGTTCCTGAGACAAAGGGCATGCCCCTTGAAGTCATCACCGAGTTCTTTGCTGTGGGTTCCAAGAATGATTGACCTGAGCATCCTACTAGAGATCAAATTTCACTGTTGTTTTAGTTCTACTGGAATGATTCCCTGTTTTTTTTTGGACCTGTCAATGTCCTACCCCTCTTTCTTTTTTGTCATTTTTAATGTTGGGCACTTGCTGATGTTGGTTCAGCAGTGGCTAGTATGGCAGTCTAGCAGAGATAAATCGTTGGCACAGAAAGTGTTTTAGGAGAGGGGAGTAAATCAAATTTCTATCATAGGCACTGCAGCAAAAAGAAAAGTTTTGGTTTTCACATTTGCGTAAATCACTTGCTGATGTTGGTTTTCACACTTGCTGGTGTCTTCACAATTTATGCCATTAGTATCTTTCTATTCAATAATAACCTTAGCATTTTAGCTTCTTTATCATCGATGGTATTAGCTCTAATTATAATAATTTTTATTTTCTTGTGATAATTCATCATAATCTTAGATCTCGACACAAACTCTATAATATTTGATATAGTTCTTTATAATAATAATTAGGAAAAAAACTTTTTTTTTCATGATTGCTTTCATTTCATCCCAAGTCTTCATGGTCTCTTTCTATTACTTATTTTTTCCTATACAAGTCGATCACACCAAATAATAGTATAGTTAGTAAACTCAATAACAAGTTTTACTTTTTTTTATCCTAGAGTAATGATGATAGTAAAAAATCAACTTCACTTTCTTTTCTCATTCCAAATAAGCTTTTAGATAGTTTTCCGCCTTGAAAGTTGGAATATTCATCTTAATAATGTCCAAATATAAACCCAAATCTTTATCAAAACCATCCTAAAATCTATTCTTCATGTCTGCTCTTCTATGGTTGAATTGCTCAAGTGACTGAACTATCCCGGGATTTTAGTTTCTATATGGCCGAAACTTACCAACATAGTTATCATCAAAATTCTTGGCCTTCTCATCTGTATTTTTTGCTGTAGATTCTTCTAGAGATAAATTAACTCATCTCATAGACCTTCCTTCCAAACCTCTACGGTCTGACCCATCTTAAAGACTAGCCATTTAAGTTTTCAAACCAGCCATCCCACTTAGGTGAATTAACTCCAATTATTATTGCATGGTCAAATAACCTGATTCACGATTATTCCTATCTTTTGGTGATGGTGATCCACTCTTAGTTGTTATCGTCAAGAATTGAAAATTAAGTTAGTAGCAATACACACACTCCATCACGTGTTTACACTTAATAGATCTCACTTCTTTCATGTTTCACGTAAATTTTTTGATTTTCACTCTAATATGCTCACATTCGTCTTTTACCACTTAATTCTCAAGATTTCAGTTATTTAAAGAACTAGTTCACGAAAAAATAAAGATTAATATCTTAATGACATAATCAAATAATATAAACACTCAATAAACAATAAAGATTGAAAACTATTAATACAAATCTAGGAATATGAAATCGCAAATATCAAAATGAATTCGTGCAAAATATGAATGATACGAAGACATAAAAAAACTGTGAAAATTAAGAAACTAATGGTATAAGATTTAAACCACTAAAAATAACAAAAGCATTATACACACACACACACACACACACATGGTGGTGAAAACTAAAACAAATATTTAAAAACTACTTGTTTTTTTTAAAAAAAATTCAAGAAAGACCAACCAAATAAACTTAAAATATCTCAAATCAAGATTTATCTCCAAGAAACCCCAAGAATTAATATTGTTTTTAGATTTAAATCAAAAGTGGTTGAATTCTATGTTTCTTAAATCAAAATTTGCAACAAACCCTAAAAATTTATTTTTCTTGTGATTTTTCTTTATTCTTTCTTTTATAAAACTTTATTTAATCAAGATGACAAATAATTTCTTTTTTTTTTAACTTGATGTTGCAACTAGGTTTTAGAGAAGATAAAGAACTCGGTAACAATAAACTATGTGAAAAACTTGAAGATAAAAGGGATATAACATGATTTAAAGCCTCGCTCTAATACCATTTAATGCGAACCTAATGGATATAAAGATAAGAAAAAACCCATAGTCGAATCTATTTTTTTCTAAGAAAGCTACATTCAGGCTTGTGATTGAGTTTGATATAATAATTACCTGTATCGAAGCACAAAAACTATAGAAACTAAGCCCCCATACAATGCCTATAAAGAGATGTGAACAAGAAATATAAAAAACACCACGAAGCTTGGTTAGTTCTTTGATAAGTCATAGTAGCTCAATCAAGAACTAAATTAAGAGAATCATTTCATAATCACACAATAAATTATTTTGAAATCAAATTCTGTAAAAAAAAAAAACTAAATACAAGATAAATAACTCTATTTATAATAAGTAAAAACATCATAAATAATGTTGAAAAAATAATAAAAGAGTTCTAAATAAAATAGAAAAAGAATCCTAAATCAACTAAAAAAAACTAATACAACTCTCACATAGTAGCTTCTAGACCTTATCATAAGGCATTCTCAATATTTGATTGCTATAAAATTTTAACTCTATATAAAAACAAACCTTTAAAACTATCGGAAAATTTCTTAGCTCGATCTAATGGTTGGATCAAAAAATATGCTTTGCAGAGTAAAATTATGCATTAAAGAATATAAGTCCAAAACCGCCTTTAATGTTCTTAAATGATACATATACCTTGTTAATGAGGAAATCTACAAAACAAAAGAAAATACAAGTTGCTGACATGGAAACCCTTACTAAAATAATTCCAATTGTCTCCACCTATATTGTTCTTATAGAAAAAGAATTCTTGCTAAAAAGAAGTTCACAAATCATAAGGAAACAAAGAGCAAAAACTTATACAACAACTTTTGACCTAACTTCAAACATGTCGTTATCTCTCATCTGAATGAATTACTGGAACTATCATATATGCATAGAAAGCTTGAGATGTTTAGTTTCCAACTCAACTAGAATTATAGAAAAATTTCACTTGTAGCTTCATATATGGTCTAAACAGTACATAAATGTCTAGTCTAACAAATTTCCAACTTATTAGCCTAAATATCCAGAATCACCAATCAATCCCTCTTGAATCCTCGTAGTTTCAGACCTTATAATATGCATAATTGGTGCCTTTTAATGGATGCTTTGGGGATGGTCACTAATTTGTATAAATAAGATTAAAAATGATTATTACTATTTTCATTAGCATTGGTATTATTTAAAAAAAATGAGTTTATCACTAATATATATAGTTATATTCATGTTATTTTCTTGTAGGAATTTGAGCAAAACAAAAGATGTTTTAAATTTTATTAGCCTTGATAATTGAATTATTGAATGAGTGAATTTCTGAATAACCTAACCTTCTTGATGGGGAGGATTTAAGTTAGAAGACTATTAAGGCACCTTTGTCTATTTTGACTTTAGTGGATAAATTTATCCATTTTGATGGTGTGATGAACTGAGTGGAAATGACCATCTGTTGAAATGTGTAGTTGATGACTTTCCATACCACCACAAGATCAAGATTCTTATTTATATGTTAATGATGGAGATAATGCTTGATTTATACTTCTTTTGTGTTAAACTTTTTACTTTCTTAATATTTTGACATTTTATTAATGTTGAATTACTTTAAGTTAAAGTTCTCTATAATCTTGACTGTTTAAAAATGTTTTAAAATTAAAAATTATGTATGTTGAATTAGTATTTTGAATTGTGTGTGTGTGTCACACACACAAAACATAAGATTCATAACGGAACATCGAAATGCTCTAGAACTAAAATAAGAAAAAACGGAATATTAATCGGAATAGAATAAACAATCTTGGTTTAGATGTTGAATGTTAGATGATCTCTCCATGTTTGGAGAAGATGCAAGTTCAAGAAGCCTTGTTATTCTAGGAATGGAACCCTTTATTTTGTTGATTGAGACTCAACTTTTTGACCATGGAACAAGTTCACTTCTACGCCTTCAATTTCATTTGAATACCATACCTATGTTAGGCTGGAATTTGTGTTGAGACATTTAAAAGTCAGAAGCTTATTTGCACTCAATAAGGAAGGCACGCGAGTGAGAAGTTGCATGAAGAGATGGCATTTTCTTATCTGGATTTTAGGGAAAGTTAAGAGAAGTTTATGTAGTTACTAAGGTTTTATTTTGCATTGTGATTCAATTGTACTTAAAAAAAAAATTAGCTTTAAATTATTTTTTGTTTTTTTTATCATCTTTATGTGCTAGTATAAAAATTTTTTTAATTATTTTAATATATTTACAAACAAAAATTACTTTAAAAAACATTATTTATGGCAATTCTATACACGTTCTAAATTGAGCCGTAAAGCAGAAACTACACAGATGTGGAAGGCTGGTGGCATAAGCAAGTGAGTTCTCTGCATCCTGCCATGTTCGCTTCATTGTCTAGGCGGTTGTTGCTTGTCCCTTTAGTGCTTTGCAATTATGCTTGGGAGGAAAAAAAAGACATCGCTTCTCCCTTTCAACCCTGATGTATGAGATATTTACAATCTTTTTCCTACAAGGATAACCTCGGATTTGTAGTAGATGGTGTGCTTTCTGTAGGATAAAGAACAGTCACCTTCTCGAGCCTCTTTTGGAATATCACCACTTTCCAACCTTGGATTCATTAGATTGGATAAAACGCATAAGATAAGGGCTAAGGCATCTACTTTATGCTTTCTCTCTTCTCCCGATTTCTCTTGCGTGCCAATTCACTATTTTTGTGATGTGATGCCATACGCAGAGAAAACGAGTTGGGAGTTGAAGAAACTGGAATTCGAAATAGATGGCAAACAGGTAATGGATCGAGAGGGAAATAATTTATAAAGAAATTGCGAGTACTACAAGGTATAGAAATTAGAACGCAAAGAGAACATAATTCAAAAAGGAAGATGTAGATGCTGGATGATTGCTCGAGCTCGAATCTTGATTTATGCTATAATTTAAGCAAAAGTGGAAGGTGGGTATCAAATGTCAATGACCCCTTGGAAGTTTTCTTGATAGAAAATGAATCTTCAAAAGCTGAAGTGTGAAAAAATTGACTTTAAAGTGCCTCTCCTTCATTGCCAGTGGAAGTTTAGATAGATCCAGCCGCAAAGACAATCAAAAGGGTGATTAAAGAGTTAATGAGAGATTATAAAACTAACGAGTGTTTAGTCCAATAATAACACTTGAACAAAGCGGTGTCTCATCTGCCCAGGTACGGATGACAATGCTCAGAACCTAATCCTGAAATAATTTAATCTCATTGTGCGAAAACCAGCCATGCTTAAGATCTAACCTGGTAAGAGCTTAATCCTGTTGTGCAACAACTGGCCCGAAGGTTCAACTGGAAACTTCATAGCCCATTATATATCAATGCTCAAAATGGAGACATGGAGAGAGATAAATTAGCCTTCAAATTCAAAAAATGTACTCAATGATATAGCACATTAAAATTCGCTGATATATATACACACACACACTGACACAGCTTACGATCTGTAATTTGGTTATGCTAAGCAGCTTCACAGTACAACCCAAAGCTGTTCTCTCTGTTTGTCAAGGCAAGAAAGCGCCTGCATCATAGGCACGATTTATATTACAATTATTGGCATTGCCATCTTCTCTAGTGCTCAACTCAACCTCAGTGGCATTTCCACCACCACAAGAGGAGGAGGCGGAGGTGGAAGCAGGAAACTGACCACATTTCTGACACCTAGCCACCACCAAAATCTGACGGCAAGAGGGACAAGAGGAATGAGAGCCGAGCCATTTGTCAATGCATCCAACATGGAATCCATGTCCACACTGAGGCAAAACCCTCACTTCATCTCCTTCAACAAACTCACCTAAGCAAATTGCACACTCTGTTGTTCCAAAGCTGGTGGTGGCGCCCCCACCTCCAGCAGAGTAAGTGAACCTGGGGAGAAGCTGGAGGTTCTTCTTCTTCACACCCTTGTTAGCTTTGGCCTGAGGAGGTAGCCCACTGGAGGCGCCACCGGTGAGACGGCGGAGCCAGGCACAGCGAGCCGCCGCTATGAGGCCCACCACACATATCAATGCACATAAAAGAGCTGCTAATATAACGACAAAGTCGGACTCCAGGTTCACCGCCGCTGGTGGCTCAGCCGCCTTGGTGTTGAGTATTCTGGTAAAGCGAGGCATGAATGATTGCTGTGGAGCAGAGCAAGGATCGGGATGTTGAGTTGTTGGAATGTTGATGAAGTAAATGGAGATATCAAGAATTAAAATCTTGGAGGAGGTTCTTGTTTTTATAAACAAAGAGAGGGGTGGGTTGGGGTTTTCCAGAGATTCAAAGATTGGTAGGCAGTTTCAGTTCCCATGGGGATGTAATGAAAGGGGGATGGGAGCAATTACAGAGTCAGTGGAAGTAGGGGGCAGGTCCTCCGTGCTCTATTATTATTATTTTATTATTATTATTATTATAGATAAGATACCCTGCAATTTCTTGGTTGGGCCATTTTGTTTGATTTTCAATTATAGTCAATTGGTTGGGGTGATAATATCTTTTGGAGTTTTGGTACCCTTATAATAATAATAATAATAATAATAATAATAATTTAAGTTATTAAGATTTTCTTCTTTTTTTGTTTTAATTGTTGGAATATTATTTGGACCATTTCGAGTGTAAATCCTTTCTTATTCGGTCCAACTTTAATTCGAATTGAATTGATACATCTCAAATTTTTCATTTTATCTTTTGTTTAAATGTAGTATTTGTTTAGTATTGAAGTCTAAAGTATTTTTTAATTGAAAATATATTAAAATAATATTTTTTTATCTTTATCTTTAGCATATCAAAATTATCTAAAATATTTTTTTAATATTTTTTTAAATAATTTAAAAATTATTTTAAAAAAATAAATTGTAACACAAAAATAAAATCTCATTTAAGCTCTTAGTGAAATATTGGAGGATAATTCATATATTATGAAGTTTGAGGAGTAAAAAGTTTAATGATAATAATGATAATGATTTCATATAATTAATTCAAGTAAGTAAATTCAAACATAGCGTGTTAAAATAAATTCTCAGTTTTTTTTTTAATATTTGAAATAATAATAATAGTTGTTTTTTAAAGTGTTTTTTCATTTAAAAATATATTAAAATAATTTCTTAAAATCCATTTTTAACATCAAAATAATTTAAAATACATAAAAAATAAATTTAAAGTAAAAAAATAAATTTTTTTTAAAATTTCAGTTCGAACGCCACTCCAAACACCCCCTTCGGCTTCTAATATTTTAAGTTAAAAGGTATAATTTAATCGAAATTAGAACACATTAACAGGCTGTAGGTGAATCATATGATCCTTATTCAAAGAGGGGGGGGTGGGGAGTCCTAAAGATTACTAATGCAATTCTGCATTCACATTACTTTGGTGAAGGAATTCTCATTAATCCCAAAAAGCAAATGTATCTGTCAGCCAATTTACTCTTGAGAGGAAATCCATATATCCTTGTTTAATTAGTTTAAGTTGAAGGTATTTGGGAGCTTTTAAATAAATTGAATTTTTTTGTTTTAAATTTATTTTTAAATAAAAAGGTATGCTCAACAGCAACCTTGTCGGGGATGACTACCCCTAATCGACTGACTGTCTGACGGAGGCACACACGTACTTATTCCGGCTAAACAAATTGCGGCAAGCATTAACTGTATTTGTCTCATTAAGCTGGTGTCAAATTGGTGTTGGCAGCTGCACTAAGATGTATCATTTTTTTCATATTTCTTTTTGGAAGAGACGACACATTATGTGCCCCAGAGAGAAAGACTATCCGTTAATTCCATGGGGGTGGAGTGGAGGCTCAAAACAATCCAGAAAGCATGAGAGATGCTAAGTAGATATTCTTCATAAGAAAGAAGGCAATGAGGTCTTCTAATTATACCTAATTTTAGGACCAAAGAAGCACAGTTACTTGTCTGGCATTCAATTGACGAGGTTGAAAGAAAACGGATAATGTTCAGTGAATTGTTGCCGAAAGTTGATGGCTATTGGCAGGAATAGCCTTGCTAAACATGTGCAAAAGTCTAGCAAACAGCCACTCTCTCTCCCTCCTTATCTTGACTCCCACTTCACATCCAATTGAAATTTATCTTCTCCTGGGCAAGCATTCAAACATTAGCTGGTGGATATCATGGTAAAAACATGTGCCAAAATTTCATAATTATTGGCGGGGGTTTGTTTCGGATAGAGGTGTGGTTGAGTTTTTGTTGTTGGATCACACGGAAAAAACAATATAAAAAAAATATGTATTTTTTATATTCAGTTAGGAATGGTTTGTGCTTTAAGAAGATTATGCCAATAAAAAATAAATAACCATATTTTTGTCTCAAACATACACATCTAATGAATAGTCACTAGGTCATGCCAATATTGCCTTGATACATATCTTGTGGTGATATGAATATATTGAGTTGTATTTTTTACGGCCAAAGATGAATACAAAGATATAATTATATTTGTTTTTATGGTTGAAAAATATTTTTATAAAAGTTTTAAATTAATATTTTAAATAGTTTTGATATGTTGAAATAAAAATAAATTTAAAAAAAAAAAAAAGTAATTGCGCTCATAATTGAGGTGGATGTCGAGTCCAAAATTGACAAGGATGCATGAGAGTGAGACCTCAGTGTCAGACATGACCAATACCATCACGATAGGTAACTGATGCCACGTGCATATCGATTCAAACGATAGTAACTAGCTTTATTAATTGAAACAGCACCCCCAGTTCCGTCTGTGGAAGGTAAAAGCTGATTGGTTTGTCTCATGTCATCATGGAATTAAATCATATGGTACGGTACTTATCAAAACAGTTACTAACATTTTTTTTTTATTATTATTATTAATATAGATATTCTAGTAAGTCTATATATATTTCTACTAATTCTATAAATTTTAAAATTAATAATTGTATAAATTTATAATAATCTTGAGATACGAAAACTTGTAATTATTAAAAAACAAACTTAAAATCTAATCGGTAAGTTATTTATTAAAATTATATATAATATCTAGTGTAAAAAGAAAAAAAAATCCGATTAACCAAAGAATTTTCTCTGCGGTTAGAAAAGAAATATACAGAAAGTACCATAAAACCGTACCATCTGTGAACATGGGCTGTCATGTTCTAATTATTGTTGATGGGTTATAATAAAAGTAAAGAAAAAGAAGGAGGAAAAGAAAATGCGGCTCAATGGTTTTTATTTGATTTGAGCGTCCATTGGAGGGATCAAAGGGCACACAGACTACCTTTGAGTTCAGCTTTAGGATTACAGGGATAGTGATCAGGCTGTTTTAGAAGCATCATGCGCACCAGCAAGGCTATGATATTTTGTCTACCGTGGAATCATCACTTTTGTTTGTAATTTTTTAATATATATATATATATATATATATAGTCATGAATTGTGATTGATACGTAAAGGGCAAGCTTGGGTTTAGATATGAGTTTTTTTCATGGAGCTTGTTAATAATTACATTAAAGAAGGCTGTTCGTTAATAATTTTATGTTTTTTTTTCTATAATATAATTACCAAATGAACTTAATAAATTAATTATTTTTTTCAATTTCATATCTTTACACTTTATTTTTACTTTATTTTTATATTAGATTTTGGTTTCTATTCTTTTAATTATGATGCTTTTGATCTTGAATCTTTTATTAAATTAATTTGTTTTTGGATTTTATCCCCTATGTTTTTTTTTAATATTAAATACAGTTCTTATCCTCTTGATTGTTAGTTTTAGTTGTTCTTATCCTTTTATTAATTGAAATTGTTTTTTAATTTTATCTCTTATGATTTTGTTTTATTTTGTGTGTGTCACATTTGGTTCCTTTTCTTTTCAAATCTAGATATTTTAAATCACTTTTTTTATTTGTTTTTTCAAGTTTATACCTAATTATTTTGGTTGGTTTAGAATTTTACATTGTTATTTTTTTTTTTTGGTTTGCCTTTTATGTTCTGATCCTATCTCATAATCTGTGTCATAAATTATGAAGGTTGGACCGATTAACTTTAGTTATTTTTAAAATTTTCATCCATCATCATTAAGTTCAATGAAAATTGGTTTTCTTTTTTTTTTTTTTGAATTTTTTTGTGAATTTGATTTTTATCTTAAGTTTAATTTTTTATATATATATTTAAGGTTTGGCCCTCAACATTTTGATTTTTAATTTTAATTCTTAGTCTTTTTATCAAATTTTAATTTGTTTTCAATTTCATTCTTAGATCCATAATCTTTATTTTTTTTAATTTGGTTCTCATTCTCTTGATTTTTATTTTTTATTTTCAATTCATTTGTTAATTATTATTTTTTCAATTTTTCTCTTCAATTTAAAATTTTAATTTATCCTTTCACTTTGTTTTTTCGATTGAGGTTCATGTTTTCTTAATTGTTATTTTTTTATCTTTTTTTTTTATTTTATCATTTGACATTTTTTTTAAATTGAGATTTGGTCTCCTTGGTTTTTCTTATTGTGTCTAGACCCTACCCAAGAGTTAATTCGAGACAATTATTAGGTCACGGGTCAAGTGGGTTGGCTCGAATTAACTCAAGTCAACCATTTTTTTAAAAAAATCAAAATTATATCATTTTTTAAAATAGTAAACAAGTTTTGACTTGTTTTTTCTCGGGTTAACCGAAACATTGGTCAACCTAAGTTTTTGATAGTATTACCATGGATCAATTCTCTCCTATTTTTTTTTTGTTGAAACTCAAGTCAGTTTAAGCCAAGGATCACCTGGAACACGGGTCCACCCGTTACATAGTTTTAAAGCCCGGCCCGGCCCGGCGAGTTTATTATCTTGTTTTGTTTTGACTCGTTGGAGAAAGGCGGGAGGTTTTATGTCTGGTATTGAAAAAAAGGAGATAGATATTATGGTTCATTAATGGCATGTGATGCTTTGTTGATTTAATCAACTTGATTATCACAGGTGGAGTAACGATGGCCTTTTTTACAGCCATTGTTTTTTTTTGGGTTGACTTAGGTTAATCCGGGTCAACTCATCTGACCCGTGACCCGATCATTATACCGGATCGGGTTTAAAAACTATGACCCGTTGGGTCGAGCCAAGTTTTCAAATGGTTGCTTTCCAGATATAGTGCTTCTAGTTTAGTCACTATCTAATATTATGAGTTTGAAAAATTAACACTGATTAACGTCATTTTCTTTTCCAATCACATCATTCGAAGTTGTTTGTTTTAAAAAATAAACTTTATTATTTTCTTTAGTTTTTTTTTCAATCAGATTATTCCTATCTCATAATTTAGGTGAAAGGTTTTATCTGGGTGCCCCAGGTTTTTTAAGAAGTATTTTTTTATATCTTTTTTTTTGTCCTTCAAAACTCAATTATTTTTAAAATAAAAAAAAATTAATTATTTTTTTATTAGACTATCATGTCCGTATGATATTACTCACGAGTTTTAACAATCTCACTTGATTTTGATAGTGCTTTGTTTTTTAATACTTTTTTTTTCATCTATTGTTTTCTCAATTATATTATTCTATAGTTTGATTTCTGAGATTTGACTATTATTAATTTTTTAATTTTTTTTCGTTCTTTAAAATATAATGACGATACTTTAGCATTTTTTTTTAAGCTGCAAAGAAATTAGTCCAGCCCGTGATGAAGCGTGGCTCTTAACCTAGTAATAAACTAAATTGTGACCTAGCACACATGTAGTTTCTAAATCAAAAGAAAGAAAAAAAGATGGAAAATAGACATAATAAAGGGAGAGAATATGAGATTATTAAAAGTGAAAGGAGTAAAATTAAAAAATTAAAAGAAATGGAACCGTGGCCATAAACTTATACACTGTTAAAAAACAAAATTATTTGGACATAACAAAACCATGGGTCTGCAGTGTTAAAAAAAAAAAAAACAAAAACAAAAAAGAAAATGCTAGCATACATAACTATTTGGGCCCAGGGGTGGCAAAAGCCTCCTTCTGCCCCCCCGAGGCCTCCGTTCCTGATCATGCGGGTCTCCAGCTTGTGATCCCAAAGCTTTTATAGACTTGGGCGGTTTTTGCAAGTTATGGTAAAGATTCTATAACTCTAGGCTTAATGACTTTATACCCACAGGCTTGACTCATTTACTTTTTTATGAAATCAACTTATGGTTTTGACTTGACTCCCTAGTTGGTTTTTTTCTATAAAAAATAAAAATTTAAGTTTTTTTTAAAGTGTTTTTTATATAAAAAATCAAAATAAGAAAAACTTATGTGTATATCTAATAAAAGAAATTGAAAACCATATGTGTTAATAAATAAATAAATAATTATTAATGATAAATAAAAATAAAATTCATTAATAATAAATAGAAATTGTTCAAAAAATTGATTTTTTATTTAATTAAATGAAAATAAAAATAAACATACATGAAATTGATTAATTAAAATAAGAGGCAAAAAAATATTATGAAATTTTATACATTACAAATATTATCTGAAAATAGATATCTTGAATATGCATCTTTTTCCAACATGCTTTTTTTAGATATAAAAATATTAAGAAAAAACAATCTTATGAACACATCTAATTAAATAAATTGAGAATAATTTGTGTCAATAAAAAAAAATCATTAACGTATCTAAAAAAGTCGAGAGGCAAATATAAATTAACATATTTGATCCCAAAACATGAATCATTTATTTGATAGTGTGCAATGACTATGTTTATTAAAATTATTATTTTTTATTTAATGAAATGATAGAGAAAATAAACACACAAATAAAATTAACTGAATAAAATTATAGAGAAAAACAATGTCTCCTGATGTTTCACTTATTATAAATACTATAAAAAAATAAAATTTTCAATAATATAAACATAAAATTTTTTAAATGAAATAGAATAAACTCTTTAAAAATTAAATACATACAACATAATAAAAAAAACCACTATTTAAAAAAAAGGTTAAATACAAAAATTAAAAAATCCGAGAGAAGAGATATGTATTGAAATATAATTTTATTTTTTCTAAAATGAAAAATTACAGGGGGAGTTGGAAGAGGCCAAGTGTTGTTAGGCCTAGCAAGCAATGTTGGTGCCTTGTCCATTAAAAGAAGAGCCCACGTGCGGGTTTGTAAGAGAAAACTGCGTCTTCAAGAGAAATTTTTTCTTTTTATTTGAGCCTTATTTTTTAAAAGAAAAATCTTTGGCACCAACATCAACTATTTAGGTGATGAAAATTGGTGAAATTACTGATTTTCTTTCTATTGCTGGATTTTAACAACCTCTTTCATCTCTAAAATCAGGAACTAAAAAATAACAAAAATGATCGTTTACACCAACGTTGAATTGAAAAAATATTGAGGGACCGAATATATATAGATTATAAGTTGGAGGACTAATGTAAACATTTTGTGTGAACTATAAAATCATCACCCATTGATAATGTTTTTTTTTATTTATTTTGATGTTTTATCTTTTAATTTTATTATTTATGAAAAAATTTAATTCAATTGTTTTTGAATTTTGCCCAAAAAGGGTGTAATCACATAAAAGAATTAAAATTAAAAAAAAAAAAAATATATATATATATATACACACAAAATAAAACTGGAGAGAATGAACAGTGTTACGTGTACCCAATATTTAGCCCACACGTTTTAGATTATAGGCAACGTTATCTCTTTCTCTTAGGGCCCACATGGATATGAACGCCATATATACGAATTAAATTTGGAGAAGAATTCAATGGATACTAAATGTAAATGTGATAGTGACCATCATACGTGTAAAATTAATTTTTAAGAAAGAACCATATCTTCTTTTGATCGACAAGGAAGCAGCTGCGTATAAAATAGCATTTCTTTTCTGCTCCCAATTGTCGTAAGTTGATCTAGGAGTGTGTTTAGGAGCATGATATGAATTGTGTTTTTTTAAATTTTAAAAATTATTTTTATTTAAAATGATGTTTTTATATTTTTTTATATCGTTTTAATATGTTAATATAAAAAAATAATTTTTTAAAAATAAAAAAAATTATTTTTATATATTTTTAAATAAAAATTATTTTGAACCGCCACGACTTCATAATTCTAAACACACCCTTTATAGGCCATGCTGATGAAATCACGAAATCTTAGTAATCTCCCAAGAACAGGTGATGTACATTAAAATATATCCTTCAATTCATTCTCTGCTGCTTCTCGTTTGTTTTATAATTTATTTTATCTAAGTCAACTCTCTCTCTCTCTCTCTCTCTCTCTCTCTCTCTCTCTCTCTCTATATATATATATATATATATATATATATATATATATATATATAGAGTTAAATAAAGAGATCGTATTGAATTGTGATTGATATGTAAAAACATATATAATAAACTAAATTGTGATCTAGCACAGATGTAGTTTTTAAATCAAAAGAAAGAAGGAGAAGAAGGAAAATACATGTAATAAAGGGAGAGAGTACGAGCTAGATTGAAAGTGAAAGGAGTAAAATAAAAAGAAAAGAATTATCTGGAGGTAGCAAAACCAGAGTCCTCTCTTAAAAATTTTGAGCTTCTTTAATCCTCTGCTAGATTCAGTCTTTTCTCGTATTTACTCATAACTAATCTGTTGTATAAACATAAAAGGTTTCTCATATTCTTTTGAATTGTGTAAATAAGCAGAATAAATATATAAAAAATACACCCAAGTTTTTACAAAAACTAAACTTAATTATTATTTTTTTGAAGGTTTCAATATGATCTGAGTGTGGGATAATTGACGTGGAAGTAGCTTCCACATACCTACCACTCATTGACTCGGCTCCAATAATAATCCCAGTACTACTGTCATTTTCAAGTGCTAGGAATTTTTTGGAAAGGATTGTGATAAGATCTGACTTTGGGATAATCGACATGACTAGTTGACTGCTTGTCGACATGTTCCAATAATTAATTACTTTTAATTATTATTTTAATGTTTTAAAAATATTTGTAAAAAAGATTAAAATTAATTTTTTTATTTTAAATTAATATTTTTAGATGTTTTTATATAATTTTAATATCTTGATGTAAAAAATAATTTTTTAAAATAAAAAAATATTTTAATATATTTCTAAATAAAAAATATTTTAAAATACAATCGCTGTTATATTTCCAAACCCTCTAATATTTATCGTACCAATAACTTGAGCTAATTTTCCACACTAAGCTGCGTTTTTTTTTGTCTTTTAGTCTATGTTTATGGTAAAAACTAAAAACTAAGAGCCATCAGTGTAGTTATACTGTGTATAGAATGGTCCCTCCCCCTCACAACAGGAAGTGTAAATTGAGGGGCAAAATAGTATTTCCATGAGGTTTTAATTTTTCAAAGAAGCTCCTTCACTTTTTTTTCTTTTAGATTTTATTACTATTTATTTTATTAAAAATTATTAACAAAATTAAAATTATTTTTCAATTTCATCCCTTACTTTTCCATCTATCATATTTAGTTCTTATTCTTTTGATTGCTATTTTTTTTCTTGATTTATTTTATTTTTAAATTACATCCCTCATTGTTTTATTTTATTTGATTTTTATACTAAATTTGATCCTCATTTTTTTTATTGCTATTTGTTTTATTTTTTAATTTTAGATAATTAAGAATTTTGTTTCGTGATTTTTTCAGGTATGCTTTTTATGGGGTAACCTGGTCTCATGAGTCATGACCCAGTCACGAGTTTTGAAGATTAGTCTAGTTTGACTTTGGCCTTTTTTTATATTTTTTAATTAATTTATTTTAATTTTATCATTCGATATTATATTACTAGGCCTTCAACTTCATGAGTTTTGCCCTTTTCATTTTCTATGAGGTTATCCTGATTTTATATCTAAGATCCCGTGTCAATCGAGTTAACCCAGGTTAACTCGAGTTTTATTTCTTTTAGGTTTCCCTTTCATTATTTTCTTTGCTTGAAATTGACCTCCATTGTTTTATTATGTTTCTTTTACATATGATTATCTCGTCCTTATAAGTGGCTTGTGAGTTTGGTATGATGATTAAAGTCAGGTTTTTTTATTCCTTTTAAAATTAATTTTTTTTTCAATTCATCCTTCAACATTTAATTTTCAGGTAACTAATCTTCCTACCTTTTATATATTTCTCTCTAAGAGGTTATTCTATTCTCATTTAATTTTTTCTTTGTTATCAAATAAGATTATTCAAACCTTTTAAAATATTTAGAAGATATCTTTTTATAATATTGGCAAGAGTTTATTTTTTTGATTAGTCATTGTTATTTTTTTTAGTTTTTTTCATTGTCGCCAACTTTTTTTTATCCAATTATATTATTTAATTAACAATCTATTTAAATCAATAACTTGAATTCCAGATTTTTCTTATTTTTTTTAAATAATATTATTGGTCTAAGTTTTTTTTTTTATATTAAGAAAAATTTAACCCGCCTACAGTAAAGATTACCTCTCCAAGTGTATAGATTATAATAAGAACTTAGCACTTAATACTCAAAGTGACACTGACCTCGGTGATTTTTTTTTACTCAAAGTGCTTGTTCTTTTGGCAGTAAGCCTAACCTGGTACGGACTCCAGACAAAGGAGAAATAAAAAATCCCTCTCAGCTTCAGTCAGGCGTGATTTACGCCATGAACCTATCCTTCTCTTGCGTATAAAAAAGAAACCAGGCAGTGGGCAAGCAATTCTTGATTTCACGCAGGTAGGTAAATAGACAGGCTTTTTTCTTTTGATAAATCTTATTTATAATTCCTCGCAATTGAGATTTGTATAAAGGTTCAAATTCAATCATTTAATCCATTATCTGAGAAATCATATTGGGAATGAAAAAAAAAGAAAAAGAAAAGAGACATTGGGCTATCACCAAACTTTTGTATGGAATGCCGAAACTAGGATTTTTTTCATTGGTGGAAACTCAATTTTCAAAGTGTAAAAGCGTGTTTGTTTACGTGGTTGTGACTGTATTTTAATTAAACTGTAAATTTCAGGCGTTTGGTAAACATAAAAACGAGATTTACTATACATGGATCCCATGTTAATTTTGCGGTTGAAATGCAGATAAAAAAAAGCAAGTAATTCATGCTTTTCGCGCACTGTTCATGCTAATTGCACTGTTCAGTGAATAGTGCAATTAGCGTGTAGCATGCTACACTATTCTGATCGGACCAGTTCCGGCCGGATCAGGTCCGGTTCAAAGCTCAATATGCATTGAACCGGGTCCGACCTAGTTAAAGAAAAAATAAAAATTATTTTTAATTTTTTAATTGTATTTTATTCAAAAAACTAATGTTTACTATTATTCAATGACACTACGTAAATTAGATAGAGATCGCTTGATGCCGTAGCATTTGCAGAATTTGATCGCAATTCCAATTTTGTTCCTAATTATATTTTACCTGATGTTGTCGTTGTTTAAAAAACCAAAAAACTATAGTCCTTGTCAATTTCTTGTCAGATATATTTCATATGTGATGAAATTATAGATAGTTTAATGAAATAATAAAAAATATTTTATATAAAGTATTATTTATTTTATGATATAATAACAATAGTTAAATCTACAATATTTAAATTAAAAACCATCAATATTAATATATATATTTTAAAATTATTTTATAACCTCAATTTCAAAAGCATTATTAACCAAATACATTAAATTATTTTTTGTTCAATTTCAATTTCAATCATAATTTTAACTAAATATTCATAAATACCAAATTAATACCAACTAAAAATAATTTTTATAAAATAATTATTTTTATATCACAATCACAACAATTACCGCAATATCAATACTTTAAAATAAAGCACGATAAACAAGATTTAATTTATTTTTTCTTGTATTGGCGACAAGACTTTGTGATAATGACAAGAGGTGACTTCCACGAAACCACCGCCATTACCGGCCCCTTTTTCTAATTAAAATGATATTCCTAAAACTCCAATTAATAATACTGTTTTTATTTGAGTATTAATCAATTGAAATGATATTTTCATTGTTACTTCTCCCGTGCGGCCTCCTCTCAAACAATCATGGCTAGAAAATTGATAAACAACAAAGCAAATTTTGACCATAAATTTTTTGTTGATAATTACTAATGGAAATAGAAGCGGAAAAGTTCAGTTGGTAATTACTAATAAAAATAGCAATGAGATATTTTTTATTGGTGTTTTTCAATGAAAATTGCAACAAAATATCAAAAATAAAAGAGTATTTTCAATAATTTCATCGGTATTTTGACACGTCAGTAAATTTCATCGGAAAATATTAAGATAAATTAAAACCTGCCACTCCTCTCCTTTTCCCATTTCATTTTATTTTTTTGAAAACCCTCTCTCTCTCAACAATTCTGGCAGGGTAGCTCCCCTCACATATCAGGTCACCCAACACACATGTTGATAATCTGAAAGTTGAGGAACATAACCTCCTCCTTGTCGCTTACAAAAACATGATTGACTCACTATGTGCTACTGGGAGAAAAATGTCTTCAATTAAGGCCATGTTTGTTTCTTGAAAAGTAGTTTTTGGGAAATCATTTTCCAAACTTTTCTGTGTTTGTTTGTCATTAGAAAAATTGGTCAACAAAAATACTTTCCGGTCAATGAAAAACACTTTCCGGTCAAAGAAAAATTTGGTTTGATTTTCAGGAAAGTGTATTTCCTTTTGGTTGTGTTTGTTTTCCGGAAAGTGGTTTCTGGGAAATCACTTTCCAAACTTTCCTGTGTTTGTTTGCCATTAGAAAAGTTGGTCAATGAAAAACACTTTCCAGTTAAAGAAAAATTTGGCTTTATTTTCAGGAAAGTGTTTTCCTGAAAAATTTGGGCGGAAAACACTTTCCGGAAGTTGTGAAAAATTTAGAAATGTCATTATTTACTAATTATATCAAATTTGATCCTCAAACTTTTGGTTGCTATATATAATTTGTTTTGAATATTTATTTTTCAATTTCATCTCTTAAAATTTAATTTTTCTATTAACTTTGGTCCATATTTTTATAATTGCTATTTGCTTTTTCCTTATCATTTTTTATTAAAATTTTTTATCTATCAAATTTGGTCCTCATTCTTTTGATTGTTACTTATTTTCTTTGAAATAATTTATGAAATGTTAATTATTATTATTTTAATTTCTTCATCTTTCATTTTTTTTAAATTTTTTAGATTTGATTTCTATTATTTTGATTATTATTTATTTTATTTGAGATAATTTATGAAATTATATTTTTTTTCAATTTCATTCTCATTTAAATTTTTAATTTGTAAGATTTATTCCTTATTATTTTAATAAACTTGAGAAAAATAAAACATTAATAAGTTATTTTCCATGACATAACCAAACACTGGAAAGTGTTTTCCAACTTATTTTTCATTACACTACCAAACATCGGAAAATACTTTCTCGGAATTCACTTTTCAAAAAAACTACTTTCCAGCAAACAAACAGGCCTAAGTAGAAAGAAAAAAAGGAGAAAGAACAAGTAACACGTGTTCAATTTTCGTTTTCTTTCTTGAATTATTCTTTTTATTCTATTTGGTTTAATTTTTATAGATTTTGTTTAATTTAACATTTTGTTTCTAGGGTTTCAATAAATAATTGAGAGCTTTGGCTCTCCAGTTTGGGAATAAAATTGGGAGGGTGAGAAAAGAAAAGCTATTGAGGAAAACAAAAAACAAAGAGGAATTTATAAGAAGTGATTAGTACTCTCTCTCTCTCTCTCTCTCTCTCTCTATATATATATATATATATATATATATATATATATTAGTCACTCTGTCATTTTATTTCGGAAAATGTTCTATTTTTTTTCTCTTTAATTTCACAAAATTTTTCTTTATGTTCAAGTTTCTATATTGTAACTTTACATGTCATTGGAAGAAATCTCGCTTTATCTGCTAAATTTGTTTATTTTAATTCAAACAAACAAAAAAAAGTCATATTTTACAATTTTCACAATTGGGATATTATTTATAAATTTTTATTTTGATATTTAATTATGATTTTGATTAATAATTATGTAAAACGAATAGATCTAGTATATCTTTTAATTAATATTTTGGGTTTTACTTATGAGAAGTTGAAGAAAAGCAATTGCACGGTTGTAAATTATGTTAACTAACAACTACAATGTGTTATTATACTCTATGCCTTTAAAACTTGGAATTCCCTTGTTTATTTCCAAAAGCATAACTGGAAGGAGTATATTTTGGTAATTGGTATCCTTGGGAAAATTTTGGAACATTTATGTGTACAAGTTGTAAGCTCGAGCAATCAAGTGGAATAAAAAGATAGTGATCCCTAAAGCTAAACCAATAATTACTAAACCCTACAAGAATTCTTAAATGCAGAAAGATGAGATTGATAAATGAGATGCTGGATAATGGAATAATTCACAATAGTTGTAGCCCTTAAGCTTTGTGTAAGGCACCGGTCCTGGATTTATCATATTTCAATATAACACTTATGTTGGAAACAACTAATGCTAGTGCTATTGACTTGACTTAGGAGTAGTGTTAATTAAAAAAAAAAGGGTCATTAGCTTATTTTTGCAAAGCATTGGGTGTGAGACATCTTGAATTATCCATATACGAGAAATAGTACATAATCATCCTTATAGAAATAGAAAGGTGGAGGTATTAGCTAGAGCATTACTATCAAAACTGATAATGAAAGTTTAAGGTTTTCATTAGAGTAAATTACAGGCTGAATAAGAATAATTTATGCTGGAATGCAAGATCGCAAACAACATTTGAAGAGTTAAATGAAGCTTTGTGTAAGGTGTCGCACGTCCCCTGCACGGCGTCGGTTGGCAATTTTTCATTTCGTTTGCTTGGTTGGTTTTTTGGGAGTCGCCACCTAGTATTTGAATGAGGGTTACTAGGAAACCTGGATGCAGTGGCGGAATTAGAAGGGGCCAAGCAGGGGCCCGGGCCCCTGTAAAACATTTGATTTGTTTCATTTCCTGGACACTAAACGTGAGAAGAAGGAATGAGTTTTGTTTTAAATAGGTGGGCCCTCCTTATAGTAAATATATTAGTAACAATGTAGTTATGCTTTGTTTTAACCCCTACATGAAAGCATATAAAGTGCTGTCACTTTTTAAAACCCTAATATAAAATAAAAGATAGATATTAGAATATAAACGTCAGGCTGCAGGTGGAAAAGCTAAAGCAAACAGTAAACTTACATCTTTCATCAAATAAAATAAGGTAATTAATTATTGATAACCTAAATTTAAATTTTATTTTTATTTTATTTTAGGATGTTTGTTAAGAATTTAATAATTTTTTTTATATATTATGTTATTTTTGCTTCTTTTTTTTTATATCTGCTAGTTTTACCAATTTTTTTTGAATTCTTGTTATAGTGTTGTTTTATTTTTCTAATTAATTTGATATATTTTATGGGTTTGTTTTGATTATACTTGGACTTTTTTTTATGTTTTGTTTTTAGTAGAGCCACCAAAATTATCAATTTTTTCTCACAATATATGTTTTGATTTTAGGTTAAACCATGAACAAAATAAGAAGAATTGACTCTTTTTTTAGAAAAAAAGGAAAAATATTGATAACTCACAGCCTAGTGAACCAACTCCAACGTGTAATGTTGAAGTTATGGTTGAGCATCCCCAATGTGCTTCAGTTTATGAAGAACCTGCATTGACTAGTGAACCACCTCCTCCTAGAATCGGCATTGCTCATTTAATTAGAGATCCAAGCAATCGTCCTCAAATTTGGGAATACCTTGTTAATCAACAGGACAAAATTTGAAGGGCATACATTAATTTAGGGCCATATCAACCTTTGATGTCTAAATATCCGTTGACTGGTGAAAAACATCCTCGTCACTTTTAATCTCATTGGTTCAAAAGTTATCCATGGCTTGAATATTTAGAGAAAAATACTGCATTTTGTTTTCCTTGCTATCTATTTTCAAGTAAGCCATCTAGGAAGCCAGGATCAGACATATTTACTGTTAAAGGATTCAATTGTTGGAAGAAAGTTAATGATGGAGAGCGGTGTGCTTTTTTGACTCATATGGGAAAAGGTCCAAATTCAGCTTAAGGGTTTGTTACCAGGTGCTTGGAGAATTTGAAAAATCAGTCATGTCATATTGAGAAGGTAGTTAAGAGACAAACTACTCAAGAAATTCTAAATAATCGATTGCGTATTAAAGCTTCAATAGATATTGTTCGTTGGCTCACATTTCAAGCATGTGCTTTTAGAGGGCATAATGAACATCCAAAATCAAAAAACCGAGGTAATTTTCTTAAAATGATGGAACTTTTAGCATCTTGCAATGAGCAAGTAGGAGCTCTTGTTTTGGGTAATGGTCCATAAAATGCTAAAAACACCTCACATCAAATTCAAAAAGAAATTTTGCATGTCTTTGCTAGAAATGTTCAGTCTTCAATTCGTCTTGAGATTGGTGATGCAAGATTTTGTTTAATTATTGATGAAGCTTGAGATGAATCCAGAAGAGAGCAAATGGCCCTTGTTATTAAGTTTTTTGATAGAAGTGGATTTATACGAGAACGATTTTTTGATATAGTTCATGTCAGAGATACAACTGCTTCAACTCTTAAGGAAGTGATTTCCTTTGTTTTATCTCATCACAATCTTGATGTTCAAAATATTAGGGGTCAAGGGTATGATGACGCTAGTAATATGCGTGGAGAGTGGAATGGTTTGCAAGTTTTATTCATTAATGATTGCCCTTATGCATATTATGTACATTGCTTAGCTCATCAGTTACAATTGGCTCTTATTGCTGCAACTAGAGAAATATCTAATGTTCACACTTTCTTTCAGAATTTGATCTTTATTATTAATATTGTTAGTGCTTCTTGCAAGCGTAATGATGAGTTACGAGATTTTCAAGCAGCTACAATTGAGCATCTAGTTGATATTGATGAGATTGAAACGGGTAAAGGAGTTAATCAAGTAGGTGGTTTGCAACGACCTGGAGATAGCAGATGGAGTTCGCATTTCAAATCAATTTGCAGTTTGATAAAAATGTATGGGGCAACTTGCTTGGTTCTTGAAAATATTGCTTTAGATGGATCTACTTATTCTCAACGTGGTGATGTGGCCTTTTCATTTAAGTTGTTAATGTCATTTGATTTTGCATTCTTCTTACATATAATGAAGAATGTTATGGGAATTACTGATGTGCTTTATCAAGCATTGCAACAAAAATCTCAAGACATTTTAAATGCTATGCATTTGGTGACTAGCACAAAGACTTTAATTCAGAAGTTAAGAGACGATGGTTGGGAAACTCTTTTAGAAGAAGTGACATCATTTTGTAAGCATCAAGACATTGAAATTCCTGATATGGATGCTTGTTTTTCTAGTATGGGACGATCTCGTCGTAAAACAAAATCAGTAACACTTAAGCATCACTACCGAGTTGATATATTTATAACTATCATTGATCAGCAATTGCAAGAGATAAATAACAGATTCAATGAGCAGGTGATCGAGCTTCTTAAATTGAGCACAGCTTTAGATCCTAGAAATAGCTATAAATTATTCAATGTTGAAGATATATGCTTACTTGTTGACAAGTTCTATCCTGAAGATTTTTCTGAACAAGAAAAAATTCATTTGAGATTTCAGTTGCAACATTATGAGCTTGATGTACCCAATCATCTAAATTTAAAGAATATGTCATCGACTGCAGATTTATGTCAAGGATTGGTTGAAACAGAAAAATCAACAATTTATCCACTCATTGACAGGTTGATTCGACTTATCTTGACTCTTCCTGTTTCGACAGCAACTACTCAACGAGCTTTCTCAGCGATGAAGATTGTTAAAACAAGACTTTGTAATTGGATGGAGGATGATTATCTTGCAAATTATTTGATTGTCTATATAGAAAAAGAAATTGCTGAAAGATTCCCAATTGATATGATAATCGATGATTTCTATTCTATGAAAGAACGATGAGCACAATTAAAATAAATATGTAAGAATTATTATTTATTATTTTATTCCAAAGTTTATTAAACATAAATAATGCTTCGTTTTAGTTAATGTTTCTTATATACTTTGTATGTTTGTATTTAATAGGTACAAAGATTATTATATATTTTGTAATACGTTCTTTAAATAAAACTAAATCAAGCAGTTTTTATTTTATTTTTACAACTTATATATAATAAATTAAAAAAATATATTATATTTTTTGGCCCCCCCTAACAAATAATCCTAGCTCCGCCCCTGCCTGGATGTACTGGTCATTGTCAGAGATTCGAGGGTAAGGGACTGGTTGTGGCTAGGGAAGGTATTAGCACCCCTAGCGCACCCTACCTGAGGTAAGCTGCTTTGCGGTTTGATGTGATTTGAAAATTTAAAATATTAGTCAAATTCTTAAGGTTTTAAAAAATCAGTTATTAAATCCCAAAATAGATGTAGAAACGTGTTCTTACATTTTCATGGAAAATACAACATGATTTTATTTGTCCATCAGATACTTGACCGCATACAAATTAAAAAACATAATTCTTTTTTCTTCTTTTTATTATTGTCTTTTTTTTTATCTTTACATTAAAAGAAAACATTCATAAAAAAAATACAAACACACATTAACACCACTTTTTACGATGCTTAACTCACACCTCACTTTTACATATTATAAAATAACAAAAATTTAAAATTTACCCAAACAAGGCCTTAACAATTTCAAAATTACAGAACAAACCCCTAAAAAATACAGAACTGCAAGGAAGCCTTCTGGGATCTGCCGGACTAGTGGCGGCGCGTGGACCTCACTAGCGGCAGGTGGATCCATGTGTCATCACCAGCGAAGACCAGCAAACTGGTGGATCGGGATCGTCTCCTTCTTCTCTTCCCGCTCGTACCAGCAGTGCGTCTCCCAGTCACCTGCGAAGTAACTCAACAACACAAGCAGTAGATTTCACTTTTGTTTTCCCTTTTTCTTTTAGATCTGCCATTATCTCCCTCTGTTAATGCTTTCTTCTTCTGGGTTCAACACCGTCGTTGCTTGTTGCCGTTTGGAGGGTTGAAGATCGAAGAAGAAGCTGTCGTGGCTGGTGGCGCGTCGGCACACGCGACGATGAGACTCGGGGGGGTCAACTTAAGGGATTGACCGCCGCTGCTGGCTAAGAGAGTGGTTCATCAGCAGGCCATCCATGGCCACTGTCGTGCTTGGGGGGGAGTTGTAACGGGGCTGGCTTTGTTGTGGGAGGCAGAAGATGGGCAGTCTTGGCCCGGTGTCTGTGGCATCGGCCGGGTAAGGGAGGTCGATGGGTCGACTGTTGCTTGACGGCTGAGGGAGAGGATTAGTGGAGAAGAGGGACTAATCGTGGCCTCTGGTTTTGGGAGAGATGGTAATAAGGGTAGTGTGTTGATGACCATGAGACTTTGGCTCTCTCTCGTTTTGGCCAAAGAGAGGGGCGGTTTTAACAGGTAAAGAGAGGGAGAACGATGACTGGTTTGGCAAAGGAAGAGGGCTTCCTTCAGTTTGGGAGAGAACTAGAGGAAAAGGGGAACGACGGCCCGAGAGAAGAAGGAAAAAAAAATTAGGTTTTAGGTTTTTTTCTTTACTGTGTTTCCTCTAAATTCCTCAATTTTTTTTCTGCTTCTTTTTTCACTATAGCATGGTATTTATAGGATAAATGTTATTAGGTTTCCAAACTGGTCCCTCAATTTTTCTTTTTTTCTTTTCTTTTTTTTTGTAAATTTTGATTTTTTTTTTGTATTTTTGAAAGCGAGCAAAATCAACGTCGACTCAATAAGAAAAATTAGTAATTATAAAATTAATGCGTTAAATGTTGAACACGTTCAAAATACCTTTGCAAATTTAAATTCTTTTGAGATGACGTTGAAAATGCTAAAAATGATACAAATTTATCAAAATGCATTTTTTGGGGGTTTTTTTGCTATTCTTTGGTTTTTTTTGAACATTTATAAAAATATGGGTCAAAAATTAGGTAGCAACGTAAGGCAATAACCTTGCCTTTACCATAGTTCAATACTATATTTATATTAGAAATTGATGCTAGTACTATTGACTTAGAAGTTGTGTTTAGTAAAAAATAAAGGCCATTAGCTTATTTCAGTAAAGCATTTGATGTGAAACATCTTGGATTATCCATTTATGAGAAAGAGTACTTAGCCATCCTTATAGCAGTAGAAAGGTAAAAGTGTTATCTAGATCATGGTTAAGTTATTATCAAAACCAATCATGAAAGTTTAAGATCTTTATTGAAGCGAAAAATTCACACACCTATTTAGAAGAAAGGACTAACTAAATTGTTAGGACTGAGGTATGTCATTTAGTACATGAAAGGGAAAAAAAATTTGGCAGTTAATGCTTTATCCAAAAAGGTTACTACCGATAGACAAGAGGAATCAAAAAAGTATTAAGGCAACTTAGCTGTTATCACTGTTATAAATCCAACTTGGTATGATCAAGCTAGTTAATCCTATGAAAGTGATGAACAATTTAAGTAGATTGTGTCTGAAAAGTTGATTAACATAGAGGATTGACCATAATATTCATATATTAAAGAGGTTTTGAGGTATAAAAATAGAATTATGATTGATAGCAAATGAGATATAAGAGAAAAGCTAGTGATTATAACACATGATTCTTAAATGGAAGGATATACATGAACATATAATTCATAAAAGAGGTTTAAATAAATGTTTTTTCTTTTTTTACCTTCCATGAAAGCTTCTGTTAAAATATTTGTGGAAGAATGTGATGCATATAAACAAGTCAAGATGGAAATAGTACCTCACCCTGGTTTACTGTAGTCATTACCTATACCAAAGGGTATTTAAAAGAATATAATAATGGAATTTGTAAAAGAATTGCCAAAGTCAGGGGAGAAAGATGCTATATTGGTAATTGTTAAGAAATTCACAAAATATAGGCATTTGTTGTAACTTATCCTTTTACAACTCAAGACATCGCTTAGTTATTTTTGGAACATGTATATAAATTTCATTGATTACCAATTTTTACTGGTAGAGATAAAGTTTTCACAAGTATCTTCTAGAAGATATTCAAACTATTAGGAGTTAGGTTATTGATGAATATGTCATTTCATCCTCAAAATGATGGTCAGACCATAAAAGCAAACCAGTACTTAGAAACCTATTTAAGATGCATAACCATCCACAACCCAAATAAATGGTATAGTTGGTCATCCCAAGCTCAATGGTGGAAAAATTCGAGCTATCACTAAGATATTAAGACAAGCCCTTTCTAAGAACTATATGACTATTCACCTCCTCATTTAAAGGTAACTCTGCCAGCAATAACTCGAGTAGCAGTTGTGGATGAAGTTATTCAAAGAAGGGTGAACATGGACAAATAGTTGCAGTTTTAATTGGAAAGAGATAGAACAAAATGAAGCAGATGACTAATAAGGATGGAATTGAAAAAGTGTTTCAAGTTGGTGATTTGGTTTACTTAAGACTACAACTTTTAAACATATAAATGTGGCACTAAGGAAGAATGTGAAGCTAAACCAGAGGTTTCTTAGTCCTTATAAGATCATATATAAGGCTGGAGAGGTAGCGTATAAGCTACTATTACCAGAAAGAACCATAATTCAACCAATGTTTCATGTATCACTACTTAAGAAGAAAGTTAGTAACAATGCATTTACTACTACCACTATAATTCTTATGATTGACAAAGAAATGATGAAAATCAGTCTAATAGCAATCCTAGATAGAAAATTGATGAGAAAAAAATAACAGAGTAGTAGTAATGATCTTGAAACAGTGGTCAAATCTTTTATAGAAAGATACCATATAGAAGGAACTGAAAGGAATTGGAAAAACAATTTTCAGAATCTAATACATATTCTTGAGGACAATAATATATTAAAAGTGGGAGTATTGTTGTTGTGCACGACGTTGCGTGGCGAAGTTGCCTTCTGGAAGTTAAAAAGGGTTTTGGGTTTAATCATTAAGTTATGATTATGAAGTTCAAGAGTCGCCACTTAATATTATAGTCACTAAAAAACTTAATGGTCTGCAAGAGTTTGGGTAAGAGAACTAGTTATGCAAGAGGAAGACGTGTCACCCCCAATACACCCTACCTAAGATAAGTTGTATTGCTTATTGATTATTTTTCTAAGTCATGTTTCTATTTGTTGATCTTGTCTAAGGTTTAAAGTAGATCTTCTTTCATGAGGAAGTTTCTACCTTATTGGATTAGGTCCCAACCATTCTAAGGTCCATATTTAACATCACATTTATTTTTTAGATATAGTCAATTCCTAACGTTCTGAATAACAAGCTAATTGTTGTGCGATTTTTAATATTTTGATAAAACTGTAATAGATAATCATAAACTGATTATGATATTCATTTTGCATTTTTAAAACATAATAAAAATGTGATTTTATCATTTTAAAAAAATATGCATGAAAACAAAACATCTTTTTTTGTTTTTTTTCAATAAAGAATTTTTTAATTTTTTAATTTTTTGAAAAAAAAGTCAGATATTTTAATATCGAGTTTGTATTTTACAGTGTATATCTACGGCCTGATATAATTAGTCTAGTTGTAGACAATTCACCTACCACACAAATAAATAAAGAAGAATGTGTTTTCAATTTGCAAAAAATGGTACAATTTTGTTAGAACCTAAACTTTTAGATATGATTGGCTTAAATGAATTTTTATGTAAGGTTAAAGAGAAAATAGTTTTTTTAATTAATTTTTCAACTTTATTATAATTTTGATAAAAGTAAGATTCCAACCAAAAATTCCAACAAACAATGCCTATGATTTTCACTTATGTAAAAATCCTACTAAGCTTATCGATTGAAAGGAATTAGTTGGGTAAGAAAAGAAAAGAAAAAAAAAAAAAAAGATGTTAGCACACTGCCTAGGTGGTGGTTGCTTCTTAATGTCAACCTTTTTTGGCAATATCTCTCGTACGCGTGTGACCGCAAAGTTGGAAAAAATATTGCTTAGATGCGCTTTTTTTTTTCTTTTTAGACATGTTTTTTTATATTTTTTTAAATTTTAATGTTTTTAAAAAATTTAAATTAATATTTTACCATTGCTATTCCAATAAATAAAAAAAAACAATACTAATCAAACCTTATTTACTTGATAAATTAATCTAAAAAATTTATTATTTAGATTCACTCGGTTAGTTTTAAAGTTAAATTTAAAAAATATTAATTTAATAAAAATCGATTGATTTTATAAAATTTTAGAAAGTTGGTTGGCAATTAAGCCATGTCTAAACCAACACAAATAAATAAAAAACAAAGAAACAACATTGTTTTATTGTGAAAAGATTTGAGTTATATTTTGTTTTTTTGAATATTTGAGAGTATGTTAGTACCCTTTTTTAAGTATTTTTGTTTGTAAATATATTAAAATAATTTTTTTTATTTATTAAAAAAATTTAACATCAACATATTAAAATAATTTGAAAACATAAAAATAATATTAATTTAAAATAATAAAAAAATTTTAAAAAAATACTTTTAAAATGCAAATATAACCTGTCTAATTTTTTTAAATTTATGATAAGTCATGTCCGACCCGAACATTTGGGTGACGGGCGAGTAATTAAATGAACTGCTGTGAATCCTCATGACTCCCTGTCTATATAAACCAAGCTAAGACGGTTGGGATTCACAAGCAAACGTGATTTCTAGCTAAAAGAAGCAATGTTTTTCCTCACCTTCAACTATTTCGTGATCCTCATCCTCACTGCTGCGGCATTTCTTTTACGACAATATTATTTCTTCAGTGCAGGTTAGTTCTTTGAGATTCATTCAATGACCTGCAAGCATGTATAGTTCTTTCTCAAGTCACCACACAAAATGATTCTTTGCATTAATGCAAAGATGGGATCTTAGTGGTCTCGATCGGGAAGAATATTCTGATAAATAAGCTGCTGCTCTCCTTCTAATTTTGTTTTCAATACCTTGATTTCTTGATAGATAAGCTGTCTTGATAAATATTATGGGGTTAATCAAGCAATTTGTCTGTAGTCTCAACAGAAGAGCTTTGTAAGAATTCTGATTTAACGGCATCAATTTGCAGATCGAGTGAGCAGGATGCAAAAAGGAAATGGGAAGCAGGGGGTTCCTCCTCCACCTCCACCTCCAGCTCCGGAGGCAGAAAACACGAGGCGAGCTTTCCCACCTCTCTACTTGCCTCTCGGACTAAATCACTTTTAATTTAATTAGTTGGCTTCATCATGTTATTACATATAAGCCTCACAGCACAAGCAAATGTATTAGATATTCGATCTTAAATAAAAGATGCGTGTTCGGTGCTTAGTTCAATTTACTCCCCTCTTTGTTTTCTTTTTTTTCCCTCCCCCTCTCCCTGTGTTCTTGTCGAGCTATGTATGTAGATAGAAACAAAAAGAAGGGCTTCCAAGAGCTCTAGGTTTGGCAGGCAATTTCAGTCTCAAGCTCTCAATGGGTATATGGTGGTGATGATAAAAAATATTAAACAGGATGGGATTTTTAGCCAGTGGTATTTCGAGATATTAGCAACCCGCTCGCCCTCTGTATACTATGGATAAAGGAAACTCGGACGGAATTTTTTGCTCGGACACATTCGTTTGATTTTCAACGGTAGCGAGGAGAACGATAACTGTGAACATCATGGTACCGTCTGTATACACCGGTCCCCAAGAGCCACACGTCATACTTCATTATTAACCATCTTCATCACAAGCCACACGTCATCCTCTGTATATTATGGATTGTTTTCATGTCATTTTTACAAAAATAAAATAAAGTTTATGTAAATGATTAATAAGATAATAAAAATCCGTTAAATAAATTTTAAAAACGGTAAGAGATCGTAGAAAACAATGACAAATGACTCATTCTTTAAATGAATGAAGCATTGCAATATTTTTTTTCTAACCCAAATGTTTGAGATGTGCATCTTAGCTAATTCCAAACCTAAATATTTTATGTTTTTTTTTTTTTTAATTTACCCATGTGTGTGTGTTGGGTTTGAGTTTTTAAAACGATTAGAGTGTCTGTGTTTTTTTTTTTTTTGGTAGAAAATAAGTTTATTGAATTTTTTATAATGGTTGTGGATGTTTTCAAGTTAAAAGCAGTTAAAAATTAAGTTTTTTTTTTTTTAATCTAAAAATTTAAACCATGTCTTTCCAGTCACTTTCAATTATTAGAAAAAATAATAATGGACGACTTGTGGTACAAGTCTATCGCTTTCAATTATTAGAAAAAATAATAATGGACGACTTGTGGTCTATCTAGATGGACGAATCATCATCCAATAAATTAAAAAATAAATGATGTGTTATTTGTCCATTTTAAAGAAAATACAGAGAGGAAACCAGGCAGATATGTATGGGCTTTGACCTAGGTGGATATGCATGGGCTTTGACCTTTTAGGCTAAGCCCAGCCTTGACCATGCCTTTTTATATTTTTTTTATTTTTAATTAATATCTTCTTTTTAATTGTTTAATTTAATTTTTTTTAAATGATAATGGATCTCTTGGATAGCTCTTATAATTTTATAATATAATTAAATCTTTATAAATTAATACCCCAAGAACCATGAAATTTATTAATTAATCGATATGTTATTTAAACTTTAATTTATTTATTAAAAGTACATTATTTAATCTAAATACAAAAGGTTATATATAGACTAAGCTAAAAATATTATTCTACTTTTTAATGAATAAAACAAAATAAACATATTATTTAACAATTAAATCCTGTATTTCACTATCCGAATCTACAATTTTCCCTCAGAAATTGATACACAAGAGGATGATTCATCAGTTTATGCAAACTACGGTTCTTTTGGAGGGGCAGGCTTGACAAAAGAGAAATCGTCTTCATTTCTTGTTTCTTCTTCCTCATATTGTGGTACATCAACTTCAGTTTCGTGAACATCATCATGATCATCATCCACTCTTACAATAAAGCTGGTAGTTGCTGTTGTGGGTGACAATGCCTCAGCTTCTAAATCGGACACGTCTTGATCATCATAAGAGTATGATGACCGGGTTGAGTGCCCGGTTGTTTTGAAACGTTGCAATCTGTTTGAGGAAGAGACGGCAGACACAGTCGGGCTCACACTTCCGAACGTCCGAGCAGGAGTCTTTCCTCCTTTCCCATGCCTCTTCTTCACAGCCATGTGCCACTTCTTAAGAGCCTTGGATGTTTGTTCGTCGAAGACTGATTTCTTCATCCGTGAACCCATCTGAGAGGTGGCCAATGATAAAGATTAGTCTCCAGGAAACCATAGAAAACTTGGAGAAATAAGCGTCAGGAAACAGAACTAGCGGTTGATATTGAAACAAACACCATCGTTTCTAGTAATGGGGACATGATTTGTTGGTTGATCAAAGGCTTGCTTTTCAGAACAAATAAACAATTTGAAATTAGAAGTTTCTTTTGTAAGATTTTACTTGATTATGTTTGTTCCATCTCAAGCTTCTAAAGATACCAGAGGGAGTTGAAGGTACCTGAGTTACGAGGGCATACAGAGGAAGTGTGATGTAGCTGCACAGAAATAGAGCTCCAACCCTGCAAGGTCATGGAAATTTAGTCTATCAGTTCATTTTAAAATAAAGACTAATGTCCAGAGCATGGTCTTTTTCCATGCTGAAATTAGGTGACTGATAATGATATCGTCTATAACATGTTCGTAATGGATTTATCACTAGAAATGGCCATCTGTTGAAATTACAAAAGCTTACCCCAAAGCAACTTTGGCTATAACAATATCGAAATTGTCATGGAAGCAAGATTTCAACCCAAATGAATACTGCATGTGTAAACATACATGTTAAGCGAAGGATGTAAGGAGTAAAGAACAGGAGCAGACAATACATTATTGCATAACAGAGTTGCTGAAAAGAGTGAATTACCCATATCCACAAGAAATATGTTATCTGGAATGCATTCTGCACTCACCATGAAATAAAGAAAATGGCAATTAGCATACTTACAGTTAATTACTATGAATAAAGCAAAGAACCTTGATATCCAAAGAATCTTAAGCTAACAATTCCGATGTAATTATAGGTTATGTAAGGTTTAGTATCTGTGGAGGACGCCATACTGTACCTGAAATAAAGCAAAATGGATAAGATGAAGAAGCAACTGAGGTCGACCAAACCAAAAATATCTGTCTGAGCCTTGCACAAGTGGCATCCCTTGGACTACTGCATGTCTGTCCTTGATTTCAAGAGCCATCTTCATCATAATGACCTGAAGTTTTGTCCCAACAGCTAGGATAATCTGCAAAAATGAATGGTCAGAACAATGATGTTTGCTCTCAACCAGGAAAATTGATCACTGAGAATAGATTTCTTACAATCACAGGTATTATTGAAGCCCAGAACAAAGATTGCCATCCTGAAAGGGACACAGCACATCAACATATTAGACTGTCCTCAAATTCAACTCGTAAGTGCTTTATGCTCTAAAAATTTCCAAAGAAGAGAACTTACCATTAACATTCAGGAGCAAGAAAATAACAAAGGATGCCCACAGAACAGGACTGCCAAAACATCAAAATAAATCAGGATATATAAATATTTGAAATCTTGTGAAAAACCAAAGAAATATAACATGAAGAGAGAGAGAGTTGAACCATTACCTTACTCCCACAACTAACTTGAAGTCATCTTCCAATGACCGTTTGAGGTACTTACGGAAGTTAAACTTGCTTCCAGGAGCTAAATGGACCTACATAAACATGGCACTGTCAAAAATAAAGTGGCAATCCAGCACTTGAAAAATGAATCTGTGTATGAAGACTCACTGTGATAAATCCATTACGCAATGTCAAGTTGTCAGACCTGCTAACAGAACTGAAAAATTGTTGAAAGAAGCATCCCTGCAATATATACAGACAAATTTAGACCATACAGTGCTACTGAACACACCAAACATATATATATATATACAAGGAAGAGGAAGAACTTGGTGCTAGTTAATTGATATATTTCTTACAATGTGAAAGAAGAATGGAATTCTACTCCAGAAACTGGTGTGTGCTCTCACAAAAGATGTCTCGTGAGCAAGCCTGAATCTTGAAGGATCTATGCATAAGATAATATCCAATATAGCATACAAACCCAGATAAGCAAATATGATGTTTGGATTTAATGAAGAAAAGTTAAAGCTAGAATATAAAGGTGGAATCTAGCCTTTAAGATAAGACAGCATACCATTTGAGAACTCATAATCATGGGACAAAGTCTCCAGCTCCCACCGCTTCCAGGCACGACTCTGTAAAAAGTAACTAATTACTACTAGCTAAGAATTTGACCTGGTACATCACATTATAGGTCAGGGGAAAGATAGTTTGTCAACTGGCTTGTCTACCTAGATTTAGACATTAAATTTTTTTTCTAGTTTAGTCATTACTATAGATCTTATTTTCCAGTAATGCACATAACCAATTCAGGCAATTAGATGTTTGCAAATAGCATAGAAAAACAAATGTATTATAAAAAGAACATTTCCATACCTTCAGTCTCCCAAGTGTCATGGTAATAACACTAAATAACACATGAAAAATTGCTAGAAAGAATATGAGGATGTGTAATTGATGCAATCCTTCAACAGTTATGAGCTGTTCATACCCCTGCAGGAAAAAATCAAAACGGTTATCATTTTGAGCAAGACATGTTTCAATGTTATTCTCTCATACAGTAACAAAGAGAAATTTTAGGATCCTACCAGATCAATGCGATTAAATAAAAGTTAGTATAAAAATTAATTACTCTAAAGCAAGCAACACCAAGAAGACTACAGAAGTATGGCACTAACTAGTGGAATGGTTATCTAGTTACAACACTTAAGTTATTGTTCAAAAGCATGAAGCAATGGTACCTTCAAATATTTCATAAAAGGAAAAAAGGATCTTCAGAATTGGATAAACTGCGGTTTCTATTCTCACAACTTCTCATGCAGCTCCCTATAAGATGCCTAAATGTTAGATAACATTAAATTTCAATACCAGGAACTAATATCATTTAGCAGCGAGCAGTTTCTTCTGTTGCTCTAGATTTATTCAAGATCCCACAATAGCATGTGTATTGTTTTTAATCAAACTTGGCATGTTCTAAGATCACTAGTTCCAGAAAGCCTATTTAATGTTAGTTCTGCACTATACCCAACAGCATCAATCATAAATCCCATTAAACACTAGAATGTGTCACTTCGATCAGCTTTCCCCCACATTTTCTACCACATTTATCACTTTGTTCCTTCAATGTTAGTTCTGAAATGTCATGGCCTAAGTTGTGAAGGTAACTATCTCAAAATGCATCAAATACCAACCAATTAACTTCTGGAAATCTTATTTAAAGAATCAAAATGCATTTCACGTTACTCTCAACATCAGAACAACTCTATTTCATTCCAAAAAACATGTCAACATCAGAACAACTCTATTTCATTCCAAAAAACGTGTCTAATTTGGCATGCCTCATATATGTTTGCTGGCAGAGGGTTTTTCTTCTTCTTTTTGTGGCACTTCTAATCATGCAACTAAACTAGGTGGCTTCATGCAAATACATATAAAAGCATCAAATATCATATAATTTAGCTTTGGCATGCCAGCACCTACTCCCCCACCATCCACTATCCAAAAGGAATTATTTAGAAAGCATTCTTTTAGTTGTTTCCAGTAAAATGATGCTTTTAATTGGTTGTCATTCAAACAATTTCCAACCCTTCTTTTATACAAGACTATTACTGATACATTTACAGAACACAAAACTTGCATGCTAGTCATGACAGAAACTTTCATCAATAGTCTACCACTTGCACATTTACCTATAGCGATGAGAAAATCTTAAATTATCAACCATGAAGAACAAGTTTTGCATCATATACACTTACATCTTTGCATTTCACTGCACTCTCAGCACCAGCTAGAAATCTACGATCAAACCACAAAAGTGCCCTGCGATGTTCCCCTTCGGTGCTGCTACTTTTTTCACTGCCTTCTTTCTTACAAGGCAACATGGTGCCCGCAACATCTTGGGGAACACAGATTTTTGCAATATAACTCTGCCCAAAAGTCAGGAGCAGTGATATGAACCCTAGAATCATCAGCTCTGCAATAATCATTCCAAACTCAGAATTTCCTCATAACAATCCCACTAAAGGAGTACATAAAAAAGCATTAAGAAAAAAAGTTAAGGCTAAAGGAGAGAATGATGATCATTAGTATTAGTAAATAAAGCTTAGTTCTTTACCAGCTTTAACCTTCTCCAAGGCTTCAAACAAAGCTTTCTTATGCTTTTCTGTAAACCACTGAATTGAAAAGAAAAAAAGGAAGAAAATCATCGAGTTAGGAATTAAAGACTCAAATAAAAAAAATCATAAATTTGACAGAAAGAAAAACAATTATTTTAACCAAGTAAAGTTGACACTAGAAGAAACAAGAATAAAGGAAAATAAAAAAAAAATCATTTTTATCATAGCAGTAGTGGGAAAATTGAACAAGATTCAAGCAGGAAAAAAAAATCGGAAAAGAAATATGCAGAGTTTTATTCATGACTTAAGAGTTCTTAATTCTTTTTTAAATAATATAAAACAGACATAGCATTAATGGTTTAACCACACCCCCCCAACAGCAACAATGAAGAAGAATTGAAGCGAATTAAAGAAGCAGGATGCTAAAGAATTTGGTGATGTTAGTATCCAACAAACTCTGCTACGAAGAAGGCAAAACAGTAAAGGAACATCAAGTATAACTCAGAAAAATTAAAGAAAAGCATTAAAGACACACAAAAGAAAACTTACTGTTCCGACTTTGTGAAGAATTTTTTCCAAGAGAATAGAAATGATGATGATAACAGCACAAATACCAGCAACAGCCCACGTTGGTGTTTGATCAAGCTTCCTCGTTGTATCACTACTCTCACTTGCTGCACCAACCACTACAACGCCTCCATAAACAGTCCATACGGACAGGCCTAACAACACTTTCATTTTAAGACCAGAACAGTGGAAAGAGACGTAAAAAGAGCGGAGAAACGAGTGAAAAGGCCAGATAAAAACGATGGGGTTGTTTTGTCTGAAATGAAAATGAAAGCTTATGTCAGAACAGAGAGCATATATAGCTAAAGAACTTTGGATCCAGAGAGGTTCAGCGCAGCCATGGCAGTCCAAACCAACACGGTTTGATTTACCATGGAGATAACAAAACAGCTGCTGAGATTGTTATGTTTTGACTACCTTTTATTGTTGATAACTTGGATTTTTTTTATTGAGCTAAAGACTACCTTGGCTGAGCCGATGGCTTCTGTGCATACATCGTGCACAGTACGTAATACTTTTTGTCCAATTCAACTCAGTTTTTGGACCAGCCTCGGGAGCAATCATCGTGCTCTTCTACCTGAAAATCAGCCTAAATGGACCACGACCATGGGTAAAGCATTTAATGATTCCATCCTAAGAATTAATTAGTTTATCATCTTTGATATTTCAATATATACAAGAGAAAATTTGAACTATTTGTTACGATTAATTAATGACTTGGAATAATGATTTTTTTTTGGTAATTATAATATCAATACGGATGGATAACTTGCCCAAAATCTGAAATGAAATAGTTTAATTTCAATTTACAAAAACTACTTTGAAGATATGTACCATTAAAATAGAAAAATAGAATGAATGCAATTTTTTCTTAGATGATTGATATTAAAAAATGAATTTTGGAAAAAAGATATAAAAGGATGAAAATAAAAGGAAATAATGAAGAAAAATAAATTTATTACACCAAAATGCCATGTGAATTTTGTTTAGTCTCAAAATATTCCGAAAAAATCAATCTTAAATGATGCAACTTAGTTTAGTAATTAAAAAAAGAGATATATTTCATATTTATAAGTTAAAATTTTGGGATAAAATCTAAAAAATATTTTCAAGTTTATCTAAATATATCAAACAAATACTTGTTTAAAAGAAAATTAATATATAAGTTTTTTTAATTGACGTAGTTGTTCAGTTCAATTCATATATATTTTAATTAAATTAACTTAAAAAAATCTTTTAAATTGATTAAGTATCGTTTTTATTCTCAAACAAGAAAAAAACAATTATAACACATTTTTTAAATGAACTTCTTATGATTATAATTCTAAATCAGGTATGGTGTTTATTAATTTATTTATTTTTCTCATGGTATATAACAACTCAGCAGCGACATCTCTAAATGTTTTCTTGAAATTCTTGTGGGAATAACCCCATGTGTAGAATTGAGGACAATAATTAATGTACCAGAAAAGGCAGTCTGTGCATATCGTCTATTATTTTGACCTATGCTTCTCTGGGTGGTCCACATCCCCTGAGTCCTGACACATTATTATTATTATTATTATTATTATTATTATTATGATCTTTGGTCAGGTGGTATCCCGAAGGCTCTGTCCCGTCAATCTTGCTGCTCAGTCTAATTAGTTGGCTCTTCCAATGAATCAAGCCTTAGATTCCATTTGAAGCAATGAATATTTGGTGTTCTTCTAGGTTTTGTGGTTATAATTTGAAAAAAAAAGTTTGAGAAAGATATTTTTAATTACTGTTAATCGAATTAAAATGTGTTCCTTAAAATTGTTTTTGTTAAATAAAAAATAATTCAAAAGTATATAGTTAAAATTACATTTTAGAGTGCTATTAATAATAGAATAACTAAAAATGACATGCAATATTATCGTAACTTTAAATTCAACAACAAGAAGCATGTAATTATTAATACATAATAAATATAGCAAAACAACATCAAGATCTTAGTTAAAAAGAAATAATAATTAGACTTTGTTTGTTTTGTTTTATAAAAACTGGTTTTTTAAAAACTACTTTCTAAATTTTCACGTGCATATTTATCATTAGAAAAAGTTGGTCAATGATAAATATTTTTTTAATCAAAGAAAAATTTGGTTTTATTTTTAAAAAAATATTTTCCTTTTATTTTAGACAGAAAATAATTTTCAGAAGTTGTGAGAAATTAAAAAATATCTTATTATTTATTAATTATATCATGTTTAGTCCTCAATTTTTTGATTGCTATATATTTTATTTTGAATCTTTAATTTTTTTTTCAATTTCACTCCTTAGAATTTGATTTTTATACCAACTCCAGTTCTTTTTTTATTTTTATTTATTTTTCTCTTATCTTTTTATGAATTTAAAATTTTTATCTATCAGGTTTGGTTTTCATTTTAATTGTCATTTATTTTATTTAAAATAATTTATGAAATTAAATTTTTATTTTCAATTTTATCCTCTTTCATTATTTTTTATCTATAAGATTTAGTCTCTATTCTTTTAATTGTTATTTGTTTTATTTGAAAAATTTTATGAAATTATATTTTTTTTCTTTTCAACTTCATCAACCTTCAACTTTTTTATCTGCAGATTTGGTCCTCATCCTTTTAATAAACTTTTAAAAAAATATATTAATAAGTTATTTTTCATCTCATTCTCCATGACACAGCCAAACACTGAAAAATATTTTCTAATTCATTTTTCATAACACTGCCAAACATCAAAAAATAATTCACTTTTCATAGAAACCACTTTCCAAAAAAAACTACTCTTCAGCAAACAAACGGGACCTAAATATACCAATTACAAAGTTGGTCGAAGTAAAAATGTAATAATAATAATAATAATAATTATTATTATTATTATTATTATTTATACATATCCCAAATATAAACTAGGGGTGTTTGTGGATATAGTGGGTCGAGTTTTGACCCATGATCGTATCCAACCCAACTTTTGATATTTTACAAAATATAAATCCGATCCATTCAAAAAGCTATTGGACCCTAGCGGGTTGAATATATCGGGTTGGGCTAAAATCTTTATGGATATTACAGATATTCAAGGTTGGGTATATTAATTTTCTTATTCTTCGACGATCATAAAAAACTATTGTGAAAGAAACTTTAAAAGAAACAACTATAATTTTTGTGAAAGTTAGGGAATAGAGAGAAGGGAAAGAGATTAAGAGAATAGGAGGCGGATGTAAGTGTGAAGGCAAGAGAGGAAAGAAATGAAGAGAGAGAGAGAAGGAAAAATATTATACACACACACACACACACATCAAGGACTTAAGTTGCTTACATTGGGTAATATGGGTTAGGTCGAGTTGAGAAAGTTTCAAAAATCTCATCCTCCACTTAACTCGTGAAATCAATTTATTAGGTTTTTTATCCATTATCATCTGTAATATCCATATTATCTGACTTTAACGGTTAGATCGAGTCAGATAATGTAAATATTATATATAAACTGGTTTTTTTTAACACCCCTAATATAAACCACATATTATCGTGCAAATGTGGTATACATTTGCACCTGAGATAACCCCACATAAAAGAAAGCGGAAAAAATAACAACACCTAGGGTCAATAATTTAATGGTATGGGATAAAACTGAATAAAAAATCAATTAAAAAAAAAACAAGTCACGCATGTTAACTCGACTAACTTGCAACCCGAGATATGAGACAGGAGTAACCCCCACAAAAAGAAAAACAGGAAAAATCACAAAGCTTAACGCCCAATAAGTCAATATCAAATTATGAAAATGAAAAAAGAAAACAATTTCACAAAAGGATTTTAAAAAAAAATAGACTGAAAAAAGAAAACAATTTCTCTTATCTTTTTATGAATTTAAAATATTTATTTATTAGATTTGGTCTTTATTTTTTTATTATCATTTATTTTATTTGAAATAATTTATGAAATTAAATTTTTATTTTCAATTTCATCCTCTTTCATTATTTTTTATCTGTCAGATTTAGTCTTTATTCTTTTAATTATTATTTGTTTTATTTGAAAAATTTTATGAAATTAGATTTTTTTTTTCTTTTCAACTTCATCATCCTTCAACTTTTTATCTACAGATTTGGTCCTCATCCTTTTAATAAACTTGAAAAAAAATAAAACATTAATAAGTTATTTTTCATCTCATTCTCCATGACATAACCAAACACTGAAAAATATTTTCTAATTCATTTTTCATAACACTGCCAAACATCAAAAAATAATTCACTTTTCATAGAAACCACTTTCCAAAAAAAACTACTCTTCAGCAAACAAACGGGATCTAAATGTACCAATTACAAAGTTGGTCGAAGTAAAAATGTAATAATAATAATAATAATAATTATTATTATTATTATTATTATTTATACATATCCCAAATATAAACTAGGGGTGTTTGTGGATATAGTGGGTCGAGTTTTGACCCATGATCGTATCCAACCCAACTTTTGATATTTTACAAAATATAAATCCGATCCATTCAAAAAGCTATTGGACCCTAGCGGGTTGAATATATCGGGTTGGGCTAAAATCTTTATGGATATTACAGATATTCAAGATTGGGTATATTAATTTTCTTATTCTTCGACGATCACAAAAAAATATTGTGAAAGAAACAACTATAATTTTTGTGAAAGTTAGGGAATAGAGAGAAGGGAAAGAGATTAAGAGAATAGGAGGCAGATGTAAGTGTGAAAGCAAGAGAGGAAAGAAATGAAGAGAGAGAGAGAGAAGGAAAAATATTACACACACATCAAGGACTTAAGTTGCTTACATTAAGTAATATGGGTTAGGTCGAGTTGAGAAAGTTTCAAAAATCTCATCCTCCACTTAACTTGTGAAATCAATTTATTAGGTTTTTTATCCATTATCATCCGTAATATCCATATTATCTGACTTTAATGGTTAGATCGAGTCAGATAATGTAAATATTATATATAAACTGGTTTTTTTTAACACCCCTAATATAAACCACATATTATCGTGCAAATGTGGTATACATTTGCACCTGAGATAACCCCACATAAAAGAAAGCGGAAAAAATAACAACACCTAGGGTCAATAATTTAATGGTATGGGATAAAACTGAATAAAAAATCAATTAAAAAAAAAAACAAGTCACGCATGTTAACTCGACTAACTTGCAACCCGAGATATGAGACAGGAGTAACCCCCAAAAAAAGAAAAACATGCCAAATCACAAAGTTTAACACCCAATAAGTCAACATCAAATTATGAAAATGAAAAAAGAAAACAATTTCATAAAAGGATTTAAAAAAAATAGACTGAACTCAAACCAGATAAATCATTGAAACTGGTGGACAGAGTCATGAGATTGAGAATACCCTATAAAAAGCAGATATGAAAAAATTACAAAGCAAAATTCTCAAGTATAATTTTTTTTAAAAAATAAACAATGAGGACTAAATCTTGCACCAAATATAATTGAAAGAAACTAATTAGGGATTATATTGAAAACAAAATAAATGAAAAAAAAATAGATATAAAAAGAGCAATGAGAAAAATAAGGACCAAAATTTGAAGAAAAAAATGAATTTGGATTCTAAAGGAAAAAATAAAAAAAAAATATAAATGCAAAGAATAAAAAATAGCAATCAAAAGAATAAGGACTAGACTGGATACAAAAATTAAATCAAATTAAATGAGGAGGGATGAAATTAAAAAAAAACTTTAAAAAGCATTAAAATCAAAACAAATATAAATTAAAAGAATGAGGATTAAACTCAAAACAATTATAAAGTGGAGGATTCAACTAAATGTTTGAAGGCCTGACACGAATATCAAGGCCCATAAGAGAGAAAAGAGGGGTAGGATAAAAAAAAATCATCGTTGTCGAACCGCCGCCCGCCTCCCCAAACGTGACGCCCAAACAGCTGCGACACAACCTTGTGCGTTGGATAAGACAACGTTTGAGTTTTTTTGGCCACCAAAAGTGTCTACACGTGCCACTAGAATAGCACGAAGGACTCTGACGCGCTACTGCGTGCATGGCATGCGTCATCATATTTTAGTGATTTATTAATATTTTAATAAGTCAAATTACAAAAAAAAAAATGGCCCAAGTGCATATCATTATAAAAAAAACATGAGACAAGACAAAAATGCCCTCCAAAGTCATTTTTAAATTTTGAAAAGTTAAAGGTTAAATGTGTAATTTTACTATGCAAAACAAATGTAAAGACAAATAAACCCATCTCTACGAGGTCATTTTTTTGAGTAGTCAAGAGTATGCGCGTTATTTCACTGTGTAAATAAAAAAGGATGAAAAAAACCCTTAAGGAAAGACCATTTTTTTATATTTCAAAGGCAAAAGAGTATTTTTACTATTCATTTTCAAAGTTGAACGATAAAATTGTCTCTGTTCAATCTACAAATAACATTTGTATCTCCTAGAAAAAATTATCAAGAGCAATAAAAGGTAAAATAGTCATTATACTGTTTGAATCCATAATGATTTTTTTCTTTTTAGATTTTTTTTAATGATCTTGTTCTGTTTTCATATACCCAACCACCATCTATTATCCTTTCAGTTGTATTACCATGCACCTTTCAATCATGTGTTTTTATCATCACAATTGTTTTGTCGTACACCTCTCGATCATATATTTTATCATCTCAGTTATATTATCATTCCACTTTTCCATGACTGTCATTATGACAGAACATGTGAGAAAATTCAGGAGTAAGCTAAAGTTTGGTACCTTTGAAATTCAATATAACCACTCTGGCATTGTCACATGTCCATTAGAAATATATGTGTTGACATGCAATTGGGTTAGCTATGAACAATGAACCTCCCTTAAATGGTTGTTTGTGTTGAAAAAATTGTTTAAAAACATAGTTAATGAGCATATTTGAGGCTAAGCGTTTCATTCACATTTTGGGTTAAAATTTTGTTGGAATTTAATCGTCAATATAAACTCTTTAACATGGAATAATAATATGATTTAAATAAATTATAAGTAAATGAGAAATTGATTTTAGAGAACCCTTTGTTGACATGTTTTGATAAAATTTAAAACTCTCTAAAAGCTCTATCCCTCATTGAAAGGAAATATGTTTGTCTTGTGACCTATTTAGTGGAAAGTTGATAAGTTAAAATTGGGTACAAATGGTACCTAAGCTTTTAGATATGAGAGGTCATAAAAAAAATGAATTTTGAGATTAAACTCACACACACCTGCATGTCAACCTAACATGATGAGTTTTTTCATAATTCCTTCAACAACACTTGAACAAAATTTTCAACTCTAAAGTCAACTGATTTAATCCAGTAACTTTCAGATTTAACTCTTGTTTAATAAAGGATAATCAAAGTTGTTAGTGGAGGAATTCCATGATAATTTTGCATTGTTTTGACAAAATTTAACACTTTTCTTCACCTTAATTTCCAGCATCTTTTTTTTATTTCAAAACTTTTATTTTCATCTATATTTTTTCTTATAATCTAGATCTTAGGTTTAGTCCTTGTAGAGGAATCATTAAGTAGTATTTTTCATGGTTCATTGGACCATGTTTAGAAGTGCACCTAAATAATGTGATGTTATTGGAATCCTAAGAGGTTTATTGAAAATTATATTGTATGGCTAATATGCATGCTAGGATTTTATTTTCATATTACTTGCAATTTTGATATATGCTTAATGTGTATTTTAGAATTTCTATACACGTATTTTTTTTTACATGATAAAAAAACATCATGATTTAAAAAATTACATAATTATAAAATTAAACATGCATGCTCAGTGGTCTAATTATTATTATTTTTTTAATGAATTTATGGCTTTCTCTTCAAATTATTTTTATTCGGGAGAGAACCGGGTGTCTATAATCTCTGGCCGGCTATATTTTGCCTTGTGAATTTAATTTTCTCCCTTGACAAAGGATTGGGATAGATGAGCTGAATCACTGTCCATGTCCTTTGGAATCAATCAATCAAGAAAATTCCAAACGCATGTGTCCAAATAAAATGGCATAAGTTGCTATTGCACTGATGTGTGGGTTCATCCACCGCAACAAGCACCATGCCATGTCCCTGCGGATTTTTTTGTGTTTATTTATTTCTTAGATTTTTTTTTTTTTTGGTGTTTATTCATTTCTACTACCACAATAAAATCTCCTGGGATAACTTGTGGGGTCACTTCAATTATTATTTGTGATCTTTTCTAGGGTCATTAAATTCATATTATTAAAATCTTTTTAACTGTATTGATTGGAATGCATTTAAAATCTTTTTTTTCTCTCCTCTTTTTGCTCTTTCTTTACAAATTACAAGGATTGGAGATTAAAAAAAAAAAAAAAACATTGAAAGCATCAAGACTTTAATGATGAACCAAAAAAAGAGGCCTTGCTCCACATGGATAGAAGTAGGTATGGTAGGATGGTATAGGCCTGCTTGCAAAACTGGATAGAAGTAGTGGCTGGAGATCGAGTTGGATCTCCAACTGAAAAAGGCAAAATCAGTTCCTTTATTACGTGCTGTCTGTGTAGACTCTTTGGGCTTCACTCATGCTATTGTAAAGACGGGTTAGAGTGGAGTAAAAAAAATCAAAAAATTAATTAAATTGAAAAAACTGAAAAAAAGAAAACTAAAAAAACTAAACTGTAAAAAAAAACTAATTAAAATTTTAAAAAAACTAATGGGTTCGGTTTCAGTTTTATAAGCCTGAAACTAAAAAAACTGAACTGAACCGAAACTGAAAAAACCGAGCCAAAGTGAAAAAAACTGAGTTTGAACCAGTTTTTGTTCAAAAAAACCAAACCGAATCGAAACCGGTCGGTTTCAAACTAATTTTAATTTTTTTAAAAAAATTCAGTTTATTTATTTTTATTTTATAAAAAAACAAACCAAATTAAAAATAATCATGGCTTGCTTTCTATTACATGGGTGTTGTTTATAGAGGTGTAGTTTTATAGAGGTATTTAACACGTGTGTTTTAAAAAGTTTTATTTTTTATTTTAAATTATTTTTTTATTGTTTTGGTATATTGCTGTAAAAAATGAATTTTTAAAAATAAAAAAAATATTATTTTAAAATATTTTCAATAAAAATTGAAAAATAATTATTACCCTATCTTTAATACATTTTCTAGATTTGTATAGTGTTTGATGTCTCTTGCGGGCTGGGCTTGGTGTGGTTGGTCCAACACCGTTGTTGCACTTGCATCATTCTCAGCAAGAGGAACAAGCCTGTTGCTCTAATTGTAGCAACATCTTTCCTATCCGCCGGCATTCCATCAGCAGCCACTAGATTCATCTAGATTGCTTGGGTAACTTATTACAGTTATTTTTTAAAGTATTTTTAAACTATTAAAATAATATTAATTTTAAGTAAATAAAAAATTAAAAAAAATTAATTTTTTAAAAACGTTACCATAGTTATTGTTCAATAACATGCAATGCGCAATGCTATGTAGAATGCATATGGATTCCGTGTTTAAATTATCATAGTTAACAAATCGACTATAAAATTTACAAATTATTTTTTCTTAATATTTTATTGTCAATATTAGAAAAAGTTTCCAGAAAAAAAAAAACAGTGTAAATTTCACGAATCATTGTATCCAAAGGTGTCGAAACTCGAAAGTAATGTAAGATAATGATAAAATTCTCTTAATAAAAAATAAATTAGGATCCAATTTATTTTTGTATTTTAACTTTAATATTTTTTATTAATTTTTTAAAGCATTTTTAAAGTTCTCCTATACTTAATGCTCGCACTTCACCGCGGACTGCACTATCTTTTTAAGCAAAAAAGATGTTTAGTTGCTCATATAAGAGTAAAAAATAACATAAAAATCGATCATGACAAACCTGTAATCATAGTAATCAGGGTCGAGTCAACTTAAAATATCCCACCAAACACGTTGTTCAGATCATGAGATTGAAATAATCTGATAAAAAAAAATAAAGAGAATTATAAAAAAAAAATTTCTTAAAAAAAAACCATGTTAACTTTTCAAACTCGTGACTTAGATCATTAAACTTGAATCACCCAATCTTGACAGACCATGAAGTCTATTTATCAATCAATCAAATATTGAAGGATAAAATTAAAAAAAATCAATTATACAAAAGGATTAAAAAATAGCAATTAAAAAAATGATGATCAAAATTAAAATATAAAATAGATTTTATATTGGATTGAAATGTAAACTTTAAAAGAAAAATTAATTTACTAAAATGACCAAAAATAATTTAAAAGAAAAAGGATCAAAATTGATATAAAAGGTAAAAACAATGTTTTGATTGAAGGGTAAAATTAAAAAGAATAGTAACTATTACAAAAGAGCCAGGAAAAAAATTAGAAATCAAAACAATGAGGACCAAATTGAAAAACATAATTCACTCAATTTGAATTGAATGATGAAATTAAAAACCAATAAAATTTTTACAAAATGGCCAAGTTAAAAAATTAAAAATTCAAAGAAAGAGGACCGATTTGGAGAATATAATATTTGGTAAATTAGGATTGAATGATAAGATTGAAAACAAATAAAACTTCTATAAAAGGACCAAGACAAAAAAAAATTAGAAATCAAAATAATAAAGACTGAAGTTGAAATACCAACAATCAAGAGAGTCAAAGTGTAATTTTCAATGCTTCCAACAATACAGTGAAGGGGTATTTTTGGACACTAGGAGACTTCACACGAACAGCACGAGCGTCTCCCATATGTCTCTAGTCGCGCAACATGCACATATTTTTTTTTATTATCATTTATTTAGTGAAATGCCAAAACACCCTGAACAAACTTTATAATTATATATATAAAAAAAAATTATTGTGAAAAAACCAAGAAGCCCTTTGATTTTGGGTTTAAATCTTATGCTTTTAAGGGTTTTTTTTTTGTTATTTCATTATGTATTTTAATTGTTTATATTTCATCAAATACTAAATTTCTCCTCATCTAACATTATAATAATAATAAAAATCATTGTGAAAACACAACAATATCCCTTAACACCAGGTTTTTTTTTTTTTTTGCTTCAAATAGTATTTTAGCAATTGATATGGTAAAAGACTAATTTGTCCTCGAAAAAATTTGTATTTACTAAGGAGCCGTATGAAAAGATTTCAATATTCTTAAAAGCTAGTTTTAAGATTTTTAGGTGGAGAGACAAAATGATTATTATAGTCTTATAATGAACAATGCCAATAAATTTGGAGCTACAATACTTTTTTAAGTCCAATTAGGTTTTGTTAACAACATAAATAAAAAAATCAATAAATAATGGGTTAGAAGCATTTTGAAAGCTCAGTTTATATTATAAAGTTTTTATGTGGTTTATAAATTAAAAAAAAATCCATTTTTTTTAAGAATTCATAATATTTTTAAGAATTTCATGTTAGTATTTTTTCTGAATCAGGAAAATTTTTGTTTAAGATATTATAGTCCATGTAAAGGTTTATTATTCTTATGTTATAATCTCTTTATTAATTATTGCATATTGTTCTTCATATATAAATAAAAAAAATCAGTTAACTAATATATTAAACCTCGTATTATTCTCAATTAGCATAATATTCAATTTTCTAAACTAAATAGAAAAAAATAAAATGAAGGAAAAATAATTTTCCCTGAAAACCTTCAGCATTAAAATGGTATGTGAGGTGTGGCTGATTCGATGTTTACTTGTATTGCAGAGAAGCAAGGCATTAGCTGGAGCTGACACAGGAAAGATTTGATGAGGACGCTGCCTAAGTTCATAATGATGAGGATAAAGCTTTGGAGGTGGGAATTTGCTCTCTCGTTTTGATTGATGTAAATCATGGTTAGTAACAGTTGAAACTTGTAAATGGTTCTTCGTGGTAGCTGTGGCTAGGGGAAGAGAAATAAGTTATATAGCCATCCCATAATCTAAGAATTTGTTGCCTGCGTGTGGGCGCTTGTGTTACAAGTCTGTAAATTGTCATATAACAGAGAAGGCTTTTCTTCGTGGTAGCTGTGGCTATGCAATATTTTGCCTTGTGAATTTAATTTTCTCCCTTGACAAAGGATTGGGATAGATGAGCTGAATCACTGTCCATGTCCTTTGGAATCAATCAATCAAGAAAATTCCAAACGCATGTGTCCAAATAAAATGGCATAAGTTGCTATTGCACTGATGTGTGGGTTCATCCACCGCAACAAGCACCATGCCATGTCCCTGCGGATTTTTTTGTGTTTATTTATTTCTTAGATTTTTTTTTTTTTTGGTGTTTATTCATTTCTACTACCACAATAAAATCTCCTGGGATAACTTGTGGGGTCACTTCAATTATTATTTGTGATCTTTTCTAGGGTCATTAAATTCATATTATTAAAATCTTTTTAACTGTATTGATTGGAATGCATTTAAAATCTTTTTTTTCTCTCCTCTTTTTGCTCTTTCTTTACAAATTACAAGGATTGGAGATTAAAAAAAAAAAAAAAACATTGAAAGCATCAAGACTTTAATGATGAACCAAAAAAAGAGGCCTTGCTCCACATGGATAGAAGTAGGTATGGTAGGATGGTATAGGCCTGCTTGCAAAACTGGATAGAAGTAGTGGCTGGAGATCGAGTTGGATCTCCAACTGAAAAAGGCAAAATCAGTTCCTTTATTACGTGCTGTCTGTGTAGACTCTTTGGGCTTCACTCATGCTATTGTAAAGACGGGTTAGAGTGGAGTAAAAAAAATCAAAAAATTAATTAAATTGAAAAAACTGAAAAAAAGAAAACTAAAAAAACTAAACTGTAAAAAAAAACTAATTAAAATTTTAAAAAAACTAATGGGTTCGGTTTCAGTTTTATAAGCCTGAAACTAAAAAAACTGAACTGAACCGAAACTGAAAAAACCGAGCCAAAGTGAAAAAAACTGAGTTTGAACCAGTTTTTGTTCAAAAAAACCAAACCGAATCGAAACCGGTCGGTTTCAAACTAATTTTAATTTTTTTAAAAAAATTCAGTTTATTTATTTTTATTTTATAAAAAAACAAACCAAATTAAAAATAATCATGGCTTGCTTTCTATTACATGGGTGTTGTTTATAGAGGTGTAGTTTTATAGAGGTATTTAACACGTGTGTTTTAAAAAGTTTTATTTTTTATTTTAAATTATTTTTTTATTGTTTTGGTATATTGCTGTAAAAAATGAATTTTTAAAAATAAAAAAAATATTATTTTAAAATATTTTCAATAAAAATTGAAAAATAATTATTACCCTATCTTTAATACATTTTCTAGATTTGTATAGTGTTTGATGTCTCTTGCGGGCTGGGCTTGGTGTGGTTGGTCCAACACCGTTGTTGCACTTGCATCATTCTCAGCAAGAGGAACAAGCCTGTTGCTCTAATTGTAGCAACATCTTTCCTATCCGCCGGCATTCCATCAGCAGCCACTAGATTCATCTAGATTGCTTGGGTAACTTATTACAGTTATTTTTTAAAGTATTTTTAAACTATTAAAATAATATTAATTTTAAGTAAATAAAAAATTAAAAAAAATTAATTTTTTAAAAACGTTACCATAGTTATTGTTCAATAACATGCAATGCGCAATGCTATGTAGAATGCATATGGATTCCGTGTTTAAATTATCATAGTTAACAAATCGACTATAAAATTTACAAATTATTTTTTCTTAATATTTTATTGTCAATATTAGAAAAAGTTTCCAGAAAAAAAAAAACAGTGTAAATTTCACGAATCATTGTATCCAAAGGTGTCGAAACTCGAAAGTAATGTAAGATAATGATAAAATTCTCTTAATAAAAAATAAATTAGGATCCAATTTATTTTTGTATTTTAACTTTAATATTTTTTATTAATTTTTTAAAGCATTTTTAAAGTTCTCCTATACTTAATGCTCGCACTTCACCGCGGACTGCACTATCTTTTTAAGCAAAAAAGATGTTTAGTTGCTCATATAAGAGTAAAAAATAACATAAAAATCGATCATGACAAACCTGTAATCATAGTAATCAGGGTCGAGTCAACTTAAAATATCCCACCAAACACGTTGTTCAGATCATGAGATTGAAATAATCTGATAAAAAAAAATAAAGAGAATTATAAAAAAAAAATTTCTTAAAAAAAAACCATGTTAACTTTTCAAACTCGTGACTTAGATCATTAAACTTGAATCACCCAATCTTGACAGACCATGAAGTCTATTTATCAATCAATCAAATATTGAAGGATAAAATTAAAAAAAATCAATTATACAAAAGGATTAAAAAATAGCAATTAAAAAAATGATGATCAAAATTAAAATATAAAATAGATTTTATATTGGATTGAAATGTAAACTTTAAAAGAAAAATTAATTTACTAAAATGACCAAAAATAATTTAAAAGAAAAAGGATCAAAATTGATATAAAAGGTAAAAACAATGTTTTGATTGAAGGGTAAAATTAAAAAGAATAGTAACTATTACAAAAGAGCCAGGAAAAAAATTAGAAATCAAAACAATGAGGACCAAATTGAAAAACATAATTCACTCAATTTGAATTGAATGATGAAATTAAAAACCAATAAAATTTTTACAAAATGGCCAAGTTAAAAAATTAAAAATTCAAAGAAAGAGGACCGATTTGGAGAATATAATATTTGGTAAATTAGGATTGAATGATAAGATTGAAAACAAATAAAACTTCTATAAAAGGACCAAGACAAAAAAAAATTAGAAATCAAAATAATAAAGACTGAAGTTGAAATACCAACAATCAAGAGAGTCAAAGTGTAATTTTCAATGCTTCCAACAATACAGTGAAGGGGTATTTTTGGACACTAGGAGACTTCACACGAACAGCACGAGCGTCTCCCATATGTCTCTAGTCGCGCAACATGCACATATTTTTTTTTATTATCATTTATTTAGTGAAATGCCAAAACACCCTGAACAAACTTTATAATTATATATATAAAAAAAAATTATTGTGAAAAAACCAAGAAGCCCTTTGATTTTGGGTTTAAATCTTATGCTTTTAAGGGTTTTTTTTTTGTTATTTCATTATGTATTTTAATTGTTTATATTTCATCAAATACTAAATTTCTCCTCATCTAACATTATAATAATAATAAAAATCATTGTGAAAACACAACAATATCCCTTAACACCAGGTTTTTTTTTTTTTTTGCTTCAAATAGTATTTTAGCAATTGATATGGTAAAAGACTAATTTGTCCTCGAAAAAATTTGTATTTACTAAGGAGCCGTATGAAAAGATTTCAATATTCTTAAAAGCTAGTTTTAAGATTTTTAGGTGGAGAGACAAAATGATTATTATAGTCTTATAATGAACAATGCCAATAAATTTGGAGCTACAATACTTTTTTAAGTCCAATTAGGTTTTGTTAACAACATAAATAAAAAAATCAATAAATAATGGGTTAGAAGCATTTTGAAAGCTCAGTTTATATTATAAAGTTTTTATGTGGTTTATAAATTAAAAAAAAATCCATTTTTTTTAAGAATTCATAATATTTTTAAGAATTTCATGTTAGTATTTTTTCTGAATCAGGAAAATTTTTGTTTAAGATATTATAGTCCATGTAAAGGTTTATTATTCTTATGTTATAATCTCTTTATTAATTATTGCATATTGTTCTTCATATATAAATAAAAAAAATCAGTTAACTAATATATTAAACCTCGTATTATTCTCAATTAGCATAATATTCAATTTTCTAAACTAAATAGAAAAAAATAAAATGAAGGAAAAATAATTTTCCCTGAAAACCTTCAGCATTAAAATGGTATGTGAGGTGTGGCTGATTCGATGTTTACTTGTATTGCAGAGAAGCAAGGCATTAGCTGGAGCTGACACAGGAAAGATTTGATGAGGACGCTGCCTAAGTTCATAATGATGAGGATAAAGCTTTGGAGGTGGGAATTTGCTCTCTCGTTTTGATTGATGTAAATCATGGTTAGTAACAGTTGAAACTTGTAAATGGTTCTTCGTGGTAGCTGTGGCTAGGGGAAGAGAAATAAGTTATATAGCCATCCCATAATCTAAGAATTTGTTGCCTGCGTGTGGGCGCTTGTGTTACAAGCCTGTAAATTGTCATATAACAGAGAAGGCTTTTCAGAAGTAGAACCATGTGTAATGCTCCTGCATGTTAACTTCCTGTTATTTTATTTCTTCCCCTTCTTGTTCCCGATTTACTGACACAGCTGAACTCTGCTATAGATGAGGTCTCCGCTCAGCTGCATCCAGAAGATGCCCCCAGTGGAATTGCAGTGGCTTCTGATGAGATCCAAGCTTCCATACAAGAAAATGTCTGTCGAAATATCAATGCAAGCTTCCATTATAGCTCAAAACATCTTATTCTCTATTGGTTTGTTTCTGTGAAATCTTTTCAGCTCTTTATGTTTTTTGTGGTTGAATTTAGTTTGCTTTAAACAATATCCATAATCAGATACTCATTGTCGCTGCATCATGCTCTAGTTTTGCTTTGCTTTGTTATTGTTGGAAAGTTGCCCGCCAAGAATTTGACTCCTTCTATAGCTGGCCGACAGTTTATGTTGCGGTCCATCAATGAACCTGTGGGCCTATTGTTAATTTTTTTCGACGATGTTTTGGGCTTGGCTTTCTGGAAGCACTGGCTTGCCCCAGAGTAAATGGCTATGTTTGGATTAGTTATGCTGCCATCCCTTTTATTTATGCCTCTAAGGGAAATGATATTTTAATTTCAATATTGTGTTTGGAATAGTAATAAGAAATTAGAGTGAAATTAAGAATTTCTAGAGCCCTATTTTTAATATGAAAATGAATAATAATTATATAAAAAAGTTGATTTTGTTGACAGTGGAGGCAGTAAAAATAATAAAGATGATTATGATAGTAAAAGTGGATTAGTAAATGAGGGGATAGTGGGTGGGGTGGTGGAAGAGTTGTGCATTAATAATAATAATAATAATAATTTTATTTAGAAAAAATGTTATCACTATCACCAATAGTTGTGATATGAATACTATATATAGTAAATAAAATAATATATCATTTTAAGAATAAAATATTATTCTTATTCTTTATTTTTATTCACATTTTTATAAGAATGAAACTACGTCTATTTTTTATTTTTATTTTATTTGTTAAGTTTCTCTGTTTTTTTTTTTTTTCACTCGTATCTTTCACTTTCTTTATTAAACTAAATCCAATGGTAAAAAAGAAATAATTCATGCAAGATGAACGATCCATAGTAAAAAGTGAATTTTATAGCTTGAAATTTTGACGAGTTTACAAAGACAAATATGAAGTAAAATTTTATGTAATTATTTGTCGATTATGTCTTCTTATAAATAAGGTATAAAAAATTCATCCCCAAGAAGTGTAGCGTCATGGTAAAGAGTTTGAGATCTGTACAGCAGGTCTCGAGTTCGAGTTAGGGCGTACACCTCTTGTAAGAACCTAGGACAACTGAGGTTTTACTTGCTCATCTAAGTTCACAAAGTGCGCTTTTCAAAGAGTGATTTACTCAAATCCAAGAAAAAAAAAAGTATAAAAAATTCACTCGTTTTCGTTTGTCTTTACGAACCAAACATTTTCATTTTCGTCATTGAATGCATCAATAATTCTCTTGTATTCCAGAGTAATTGCTAACTAATTGAAAAATATGCAAGGAAGCATGGCATAATCCATAGTATATTGTTCATCAACTAGATTATGGATATATGATGTTTGTCATATCAGTGGACACTTGATTTGTAGGAAGTGATGGCCACTATATTTGTGTCATTGAATGAATTATAATGATATTATATTGTCAGATTTTTTTTAATATTAAAAAAATTTAGATTTAACATAAAAAATTAAGAATTATATAGTGATTAATCTAATTTACTTGATAAATTTAAAGATAATTTTTTTTTTAAATACTGAAACCAAAACATATTAAATCGATTTAAATTAACTCGAGTTAACCTGTCAAATTCGCTACTTATGTTATGAGACTTTAAAAACCTATAAAAGAAAATAAATAGTAGCTCTTTTGCTTAAAAATGAAATGTTTGTTAAATTTAATTATCATTCAACTCAATGATGTAGGATAACATTGAAAACAAAATTCAACTAAAAAAATAAGCTAAATTCTGAAATTCAATTTAAAATCAACTCAACGTTGAAGGAAGAAATAAAAAATAAATAAAAAAGATACAAAAACCGCCTGAGTCAACCGACTAAACCTATGACCCGAGTCATAAGATCGAATAATTTTATAGCACACAAGTTAAAATAAATTATGAAACCTAATTCTCAATCAACACAATATTGAATGATGAAATTAAAAAGAAAAGGTCAACAAAAATAGGACAAAAAACCTAAGTCAATTGGCCTAATACATGAATCGATTAAAAAAATAAGCTAAATTCTGAAATTCAATTTAAAATCAACTCAACGTTGAAGGAAGAAATAAAAAATAAATAAAAAAGATACAAAAACCGCCTGAGTCAACCGACTAAACCTATGACCCGAGTCATAAGATCGAATAATTTTATAGCACACAAGTTAAAATAAATTATGAAACCTAATTCTCAATCAACACAATATTGAATGATGAAATTAAAAAGAAAAGGTCAACAAAAATAGGACAAAAAACCTAAGTCAATTGGCCTAATACATGAATCGATTAAAAAAAACCTATGAAGCTCAATTCCCAATAAACTCAATGTTGAAGGATTAAATTAAGGTTAATATATGGACAAACCAAAACAAATTTGGGAAACGACAAAAAATGCACGGTTGAAAAAAATCATATAGAAAACAAATAAAGAAAAAGAAAACCTAATCATTGATGATATATATGTTGAATGATAAAACTACAAAAAAAAAAATCATGTTTAAAGAAAGAAAGAGAAAACCAAGAAAATCAAGCGAACCTTTTAAACCTGAACAAAGATCTCAAACAAATAATTCATTAAATTCTAGACCTGTGTTTAATCAAGAAGTTCAATTCTTAACCAATTTAATATTGATTAGCCAAATTAAATCCAATAAAAAGCAACAATTAAAGAGAATCAAGAAAACTCAGGTTATTTTCAAAATCAATATAAAATCACAGAGAAAACAAAAAAAATAAAAATAATTTAAAAAATTTATCCAAGATAAAATAAATAGCAATATTAAAAGAGAACTAAATTCAAAAATAAAAAAAGGGTATGAAATAAAAAATTCTAACCTCATAAATTGTTTTTTAACAAAATCATTTCAAACATTAAAGGAAGGGACCAGGAAAAAAATATAAAATTTAATAATTAGCTAAAAAAACCCAATAAAAAATGATAAACAAAAAGACCCGAGATAACTGGATCATTTTCAAGACCAACAAAAATTTCTATAAAAAACAAGCTAAAAAAAAAATCCCAATCTTCTTGAATTTTTAAGGGGTTAAAGCAAAAATCTAGGTAAGGAAAGAGAGAGAATGGGGGTGGGGGGATGGTTGTTGGCACCAAACCATTATAAATCTTAGAACACGTTTCATATCATCGAGTTAGGGGAGCTAAGATCTTCCAAAATTCACACCGAAAGGTGGTTATAGGTGGATAGACTGCGCCCTTGTTCAACCTTTAAATTTATAATAAAACTAATGTGAAATAACTAAAAAAACCCTCATAAGAGAGTTATATTGTTTTTATCTTTGATGGCATCAGGGTAATTACATTGTTTCAAAATAAATGAAAGGACTAAAACACCTATGAGTAAAAGATATTGTGTTTTTTATGGCCGAACATTTTCAGTTCGGTCCGGTTTTGGATCAAAATAAACAACCAAACCGAATTTTTAAAATTTTTTTTGAACCGAACCGAACCGAACCGAAAACCAGTTCAAACTGATTTATTTTGATTTGGTTCGGTTTTTTTCTCTCCAAACCGGTTCAAACCAAAATTATTCCGGTAAGTTTTTTCTAGGCTTTTTACTGACCATATTTTTCATAGTAGCCCAAAAGAGCAATAATAGAAATGCATCAACAGAAGAACAAAAATTGAATGAAATAGCCCGGAGGCTAATGAGAATTTGACAAGGAAGGAAAAAATGAACTACAAGCACCATACATTAGCGAGCTAGTTTCAGATTCAATCCACTCCTTCTCCAAGGAATGTTACAAGGCCTACCAGTTGCAAACAAATAGAAAGCAATTCTTAGTTGCAGCGTCTCGAACTTGTTCACAGTCCCAAAAAAACCCTTATGTCGAAGAAGGCAACTAAAAATCTTCCTTGTTTGGGCATTATGATGCTTTGTGCCCCGACTGCCGACAATTAAAACAAGAGCCTCCAAAAGTTTCTGCTACGCACAATAAAGATGTCATGTCGGTTTCAACAATATGTATCTAATGGATGGCTGAAACTTGTATGAACAAATATGTCCAAACCCTCAGCCACTCAAGCCAGCAAAAAATAAGAAACACAACAGGAGAAAAAAAAAGGGAATGAAAGGGGAAAAAATGCACCACTTGCCCACATCATGCATGCACCCAAATCTCATCCTATTGAGGTCACCAAAGATCTGATCGAGTGCATGATTATTGGATTCAACCAGAAGCATTTTCAAAAGTAATTACCAAACATCGTTGCAAGGAAAGAATTAAACAGAAGCGTAAGCAGATCTTGGCCAACAAAACAAAGCTATTAAAATTGTCAAGCACCACAAAGCCACAACATTTGGGCCAAGAACATGTAGATCTTATTTCACTAAACTATAAGAGCACTGATATCAAATGAAACCCCATAAAGCCTGTAGCTTTAGGTTTACTGAGAGTATATGGAGGGGAGAAAAATCAAAGAAGAGAGATGCAGAGAGTAAAGGGAAGGGAAAGATGCAGAGAGCAGAGGGAAGGGGCTGAATGTTACTTTAGGTTTAGGGTTAGAAAACATCATATTTATACTTGTTTTTTTTTTAAGTGCTAGCCTAATTGAACCGGTTCAGTTCAGTTCAATTGGTTTCAGACTTCGGAAACCGAACCGAACCGAGAATTTTTTGTAATTTTTTAATCGGTTAATTCGGGTTTTTTTTCGGTTTTCTTGATTTATCGGTTTTTTTGTTCACCCCTAGTATTTTTTATTATAAGATCGAAGTAGTAATTTTACTGTGAAAAAAATAAAATAATAAATTTAACCATATATAATTATTAAAAACAGTCATATCATGATAAAAAATAACCTTGCCTTCCAAGACATAGTATAATGTTTTTTTTCCAAGAAATTTTATAATTGTATTACTACAATGAAAAATAATTAATGAACATTTATTCCCTGAGAAGATTGTTTTTCCCTTTGTCAGTGTTCCGGAGATATTGGGCAAGTACGTATGCCACGACGACTAATCTTTGTAACTGCGTGAACATGTCGCCGTTAGGGACCCAATATTATTGCAATAATGCTTGACTGGTCCAGATTGTCGTGTCTAATATTGATCGTGTGCGCAAGCCGAGCCTGCGCTGTGTGGTCAATGAAGTAGATGGAGTGTCATTTCTGGACGCGTAATGAATAATTAATGGAGGGAGGAGGCCACTCTGCGCCTGCGGTGGGGCCTTTTCTGCATTATTGGTGACCCGACGAGGGCCTCATTTGGTCACTTTCTTGTGTATCGTGCCTCTCTGTAGGGCAGCTACATTCATGGCTTGGTTCCCTTCACCACCACGCGATATAAAGTTTGTTAAGATCTCATCATGACCAGTTGGTTTTTATAATTAAATAAATCATAACACACAAATTTATGGTTGATTTTTTATTCATAATGGATAAATTTTAAAATCTCAAGATGATCATTGAGATTAATAAATTCATATTTTTTTTAATAATGACATCAAAATTATCTGATTGGTTTTATTCATGTATACAACACAATTCATGTATATGTTATTGTTCACATATATAGAAAAATCAGTGTCAAAAATAGATACAATCTAGAAAATCTTATATCAAAAGATTGAATTTTAAACAGAATCATTTATGACTCCTTCAATTTTTTATGAAAACTTATTCAGTTAAATTATTATTTACATGATACTATTTTCATATACATTATAATTTGTAAGTGAAATGATAATAATTAAATAAGTCATAATTAACAAAATATGGCTCCACAAAGTAACCTAAGAGAAAAAAAGGATTACCTATGAGATTTTTTTGATTTTATTTCTTATCCTCTAGTTTGAAACTTTTATGTTTCTATTCGAAACTTTATTTTGTTTATATTTAAGTTTTTAAGTTTGAAAAAGGAAAGAGAAAATCATAAAAAATAATGAATGAGAGAGAAAGTGACTCATTAGCTAAATTTTGTGAGGAAAAAAGCCAAATTTGATGTGAATATGTTTTTCTTAATAAGAGTAGTGTCATTAAAGTGTTTTAAAACTTTTTGTTGCCAAACTCGGCCTTGCAGGTCCACAAGCGTCAATCCTTCATTCTCTTAGGGTAGGAGCATTGGTCCCAAATAATTGGTATGCTCAATTCCTTTTGATTTTTTTTATTTTTTTAATTCTAATTGAAATGCAATATTAGAAGGAAAAAAAAAGGTTAACATGATGTTAAATTTTTTATTCAATTTTGTTACGGTTCTTAAATAATATTATAGTTTTTTTTATTGGAGTATTAACAACTTTTTTCAATTAATAAATGCCAAATATGCAAAAATTAAAAAAAAATGATTGCTAATGAATATTCAATGAAAATGAAATTAAAATTCTTTTTATGAGTTTCTTAGGTCATTTTATCATAATTATTATTTTTTTTCCTCAATCACTTATAAAAAAAATTGAGATATTGTCTTTTTTTAAAAAAATGCTTTTGAGATCATGATAGATTTTTATTTAAAAAACATTACATACAATAAAAACAAATGCTTTAGTTCAAATAACACAAGATTTATTGGTAAAAAAATGAATTTTAAGTTGAAAAAGTATATTTTTTATTGATACTTGTATTTGTTATTTTTCCTATAAATATCTATTTTTATAATCGTTATATTAAATAAAAAACAAACTTCTAAAACCAAGATTATTAAACTAGGTTTGAGCTATGATCTAAATCTCAAGTCAGACAAGTTAACTTAATTTGACTATATATATATATATATATATAGACATCGTTTTATTTCTTTTTAAGTCAAAATAGGTTTTGACCAAGTCATCATGTCAATGTTATACTAAGTCAAGTCTCACCTAATTTATTTTAAAAATCAATATAGTTTAGAGTTCAAGTTCACGGGTCATTATTGACCCGACATACATAGCTAGGTTTAAAAGTATAGTAAAAAAAAAATCCTTGCGACAAAGCAGGATACTTACTAATGTAGCCTAAAGTCCTTATAATCTCTATAAAATTTTTGTGGAAAAAAAATATTATTTGTTATTTTTTACACTTTGAATATTTATCATTTTACACGAGGATTATTTGTACTTTTTTTTAGTTTTTTTTTCTTTACATTTTTATTTAAATATAAAAATTGCAACATTGTTTTATTATTTTTTTATGTTAAAAATTTGTTGGAGATTTTATATATTTTTATTAACATATATAATTTTTATTATATATAAACATTAATTTTTTAATTCTTGATTATAATTTTTTTTTTTTTAGAAAACATATAAGATTCCACCGAGAAAAGGAAATCTAAGAAATCAGTACTGATTTCCTTTCCTCGGTGGAATCTTCTTTCCAGCGGTGCTTTGATTGGGGAGTTCAGATTGCACATGGAATATAATTTGGCCTGGGGTCCGTGGATAGGCTTGGGGTTGTCGTTTTGAAATCAACTACCGCATTTTAAAGATGAGTTATCTGGGGAAGGTTCATATTTCATTAAATGCCAACTAATAT
>Ga0325410_1000119_pt1 | contig 77389 bp, 27 predicted proteins | sample PopdelMetagenome_16_FD_206182 | JGI IMG/M metagenome (GOLD analysis project Ga0325410, IMG submission 206182) | Populus deltoides microbial communities from Bellville, Georgia, United States - Xylem-PdIQD-R3 | ecosystem: Host-associated > Plants > Phyllosphere > Stem > Wood/Secondary xylem... | reverse complement strand
TAGTAAGAGTTTATACTATACTTGTTTGACGTACCATTAGTGGATCCTCTAACCTTGACATTTGTTGTTATCATTTTTTAATCCTTACGTTAATCTTGCAACTCAAAGTTCTCATCAACTTCTTCTTCTTTATTATTATTATTATTACTACTATTATTGTTGTTGTTATTGTGTTGTTGTTAACTATAATTTATACAATAAACCTCCCTGTGGTTCGACTCCGGTCTTGCCGGGTTATTTATTACTTCGACACTCCTGGACTTGGGAGAAGACATCAATCTTTTGGTCGTGTCAGTCACCTATTACAATGAGACTATTTTCGAGAAATCTCTATATTTCTCATAACCTGGTAGGTCACCCATTATAATGAGACCATTTTCGAGAATTCCTTTAATTTATCACCATCGAGCAGGTCACCATTATAATGAGATAATTTTCAAAAAATCCTTGAATTTATCACCATCGAGCAGGTCATCCATTACAATGAAATTATTTTCAAGAAATCCCTGAATTTCTCACCATCGGGCAGGTCTCCCATTACAATGAGATAATTTTCAAGACATATCTAAATTTCTCACAATCGGGTAGGCCATTTCGAGAAATCCCTGAATTTCTCACAACCGAGTAGGTTTCTCATTACATGAGACCATTTTTAAGAAATATATGAATTTCTCACAACCACGTAAGTCATCCATTATAATGAGAACATTTTTAAGAAATCTTTCAATTTCTCACCACCGAGTAGGTCACCCATTAAAATGAGATAATTTTCAAGAAATCCTTGAATTTCTCACCACTAGGTAGGTCATCCATTATAATGAGAACATTTTTAAGAAATCTTTCAATTTCTCACCACCGAGTAGGTCACCCATTAAAATGAGATAATTTTCAAGAAATCCTTGAATTTCTCACCACTAGGTAGGTCATCCATTACAAGGAGATAGTTTTCAAGAAATCCCTGAATTTCTCACCACTAAGCAGGTCACCCATTACAATGAGACTATTTTCAAGAAATCTCTAAATTTCTCACAACCAGGTATTGCAATGAGATCATTTTTTAAAATCTCTTAATTCCTTACCATTGGTAGGTTAGCCATTACAATGATATCATTTCTGAGAAATGTATGAATTTCTCATGGTTAGGTAGGTCGCCTAAAAATTAAGATCATTTTATTTAAAAAAAATAAATCCCCACTAGAATTGCCTCTCAATTTTAATGCTTTAGAAAAACACCTTTTTTTTCACAAGTTTATTACATAAAATCTTTCTATAAGGTTTTACTCTATAAGCATTATAAAATATTTTTAGGAATTTTACAAGGAAGATTCCTCAAAAGCACCTAGCAAGGTTCTGAGCCTAATAAGGCTCTTGTTGAGTAAAAACGCAACAAATTCCAATTGATTAAAAACCTAGTAAAGTTTTAATCAAGAAAAATTCCAGCAAGACTCCATTAAATAAGAACCCAACAAGGTTCCGAGTACAACAAAAGCTCTAGTTGAGTAAAAACCTAGCAGGGTTTGAACAAAGAAAGAGCATTGCAAGACTTCAGCAAATAGGACCCAATAATGTTTTGAGCCCAACAAAGCTCTAGTTAATAATAATAAAAAAAGGAAGGTTTTAGCAAAGAAGATTAAAAAAAAACACTTCAACAAGGTTCTAATCCTAGTAAGACACCATTTGATGATAAAAGGTTCAATATGGACAATCCTAAGAAAAATCAGAAAATGTTCTACACCAGAAGATGAAGGTAATGCATCTAAGACACCATTAAAAAATCATCATCAATCAAAATTAATTATTTCACTCATGAAAAATCCTAGATATTTTTCATAATGGATAGGTCACTCGATCATAGGCCACGAGTAGGTCACCTAATCACGGACCATGGATAAGTCACCTGAACACAGACCATTCATGATAAATCCTAGATATTTTTCATACAATGGGTAGGTCACTCAATCACAGACCATGGGCAAGTCACTCGATCACAGGTCATGTACAAGTCACCTAATCATAGATGATAGAAAAGTCACCAAAACACAGACCATTCATGAAAAATTATACATATTTTCACACAATAGACAGGTCACCCAAACACAGACCATTCATGAAAAATCTCAGAGATTTTTCACACAACGGGTAGGTCACCCAAACACCAACCATTCGTGAAATATTCTAGATGTTTTTCACACAATGGGCAGGTTATTTGATCATAAACTATGGGCAGGTCACCCGATTATTGACTATGAACAAGTTACCTGATCACTGACCATAAGTATGTTACCCGATCACAAACAACGGACAGGTGACCCAAACATAAACCACGAGCAGGTCATCCGATTACAGACCACAAGTAGGTCACTCGAACACAGATCATTCATGAAAAATTCTAGATATTTTTCACATAACAGGAAGGTCACCCGAATAATAACATTTTTTTAAGACAAAGAGAAAACCCTTGATTTTTAAAATAATTGAGTTTTGAAACATCTACAAGGATAACCTCATCTTGATTTGTTATTATAAAAAATCCTTAGTAGATTTTTCTTCTAACTTGGGAAGCCTTTCATGCCTTTTCTTTTCTTTACAAATTTACTTTTTAAGTCTCTTACAAGACTTCATACAGTAAAAATTGTAAAGAGACGACATTTATTATAACTCAATTTTGATTTTTTTTTCAAAAAATCCAAAAATATATATATTTTTTGTCATTTTCAATTTTTTTTTTGAAAGAATTCAAAATTTTGCTTTCAATGCATTCAAATATTAATACATTCATTTTAAAATCTTTAATGATTTTTTCTCATTAAGTTGATTAGGTACTATGCAATTGAAAGCATAAGACAATATATTACATTGCCTATAAATAGTGATAAAATCTAGAAGAGAAAGCGGGGACATTAAAAAAAAAAAAAATCTAGGGTCATAAATAGACCAGAAAATAAAAATAAAAAAACTTATCAAAGACTTTTTTTTCTTCACGTAGCCGCCACCTGCATAGAAAAAAGAGAAGAGACCATGCTCTTCTCTTTAAAATCCCACAGACGTATTTCCTCACTTCTTTTGGCCTCAACAAGCCATGAGCCACCAGCCACGAGAAAAAAATCAGTCTTCGTCATCCTCCAACATAGCCAACACCCACGACAACTCCCTTTCATCATAGTCATTATCCATGCTAACCGTCAACAGTCGAAGCTCTCTCCACAACCACCGAACAACTCACCTGTGACAACGACGCCAACCACTGTCAAACAAACCAACCATCACCCATTTCCCAACCTAGATACCTCTAGAAATAACCACCATGCACGGTAGCAGCAGAACAAGAACGCCCAGCCACTACACTATCGCCACCAATAGTAATTGATCGATGGTCACACCCTCCCACTGTCACAGACCCATCATAACACAACTATTATGACACAACAACTCGAGCCTTTTCTCAACAAAACCATCACTCATCACTGTCAGCACCCACTCCAACAGCCCCTCAAGAATAGCCTTGCAGTCATTTTTTTAGCCATGAAAACCAATACTTCCCAGTGTTTTGGCTAAACTCCAACCCTTTCTCACTGGATCTTCTTCTCCAACCAATAACCCCCTAACACTCATTTTTCAAGTCAATTCTACCCGAAATCAACCCTTAAAAGTCCAACCCTAAAGCAACCCAAAGAGAGTCAAAATCGCCAAAAGAGGCCAAGACTTTCCTTGTTTGGACCTCTCATTTTAGGTTGTTGTTAACTTCATCGCTGGCCAAGAATAAGAGAAGAAAAAGAGGCGCTTCAGATCCACTAGTTTCCTGCCTTCCAGTAGCAGTGGTGCTTGGTTCCACGGGCTGACAGAAGTGGTGGTAAGTAGAGTCCACGCTCCGCCACTATTTAAGCAACTCCAGCAGCTCTTCCACACAATGCAGACCTTGAACATATTCTTCGGGAATGTTTACTTTGAATTTTGAATGATTTTTTTATGTTTTTGTTGTCATCATTGTTTGTTATTTATGTTAATAATTGTAAATGTGTGTAATTTTAGGGTGTGTGAGTTAATTAATGAGAAGGTTTGTGTGTGTCTTTGCATTTTTTTACTGGTAAAAAAAGATTGAAAAATTAATCAATTAAATATTTTAATTTACATTATGGATAAATTTCTCATAAAAAATTATATTTGTATTTTTTTATTAAAAAATATATGAAAATATTTGATAAATATTTTTTTATCAAATATTTAGCATTTCTTAAAAATACAAAAAGTAATGAAAAAAATAGGTTTAATATTTTGCATCTATCATGAACTTAATAAGAAGTTTATTAAGCTCATGAAGGACTTGATCTAAATTTTAAAAATAAAATATATTTATTTTTAATATTTCAGAAATAAAAACTTATACGTAAAACATATTTTTATATTAAAAAAACAAAAATAATATTATGACTTTAGAATGACTATATTTAACTTGTAAAGCCATACACCTTTTTAAGATGAATCTTTTTAACAAATAGAAAAACTAATGGCTATAAAAATACAACAGAGCCTTAGAAGTAATATATATATATAGCTTATTTTAAGTACGATGTATTAAGTGTGATATTATCTTACCTATATAGAATTAATCCTCTTATCTAGATTCTGCAGACCAATTAAGATTTCTAGTAACCAAAACACCAGGTAGCCACTTCAAACCTTTAAACCATAAAAGAATAAGAATTCCTTATTATTTCTACACACCAAATCCGATCTAAAAGGATGATTATCACGATGCCGCATATATGTGACGTACAAGTAGACTAAAATGGATCAAAATTTTACAAATTAGAAGATTAATGATCAATTGAATACGGCAATACAATTTGAGAGCTCAATTTTGTCAATTGAGGGCCTACTTGAAGAGAACAAAAACTAAGATTAGAGAAAAATTGTAAAAAACTAAAAAGCTAAGGACCTAATTAGAAGAGATTAAATCTTGGAAGAACTTAATTGATCTAATCAGGGACTTAATTGAAAGAAAAATCAGGGGACTTAAGTGTTATAGGCGCTGAAAGTTTAGGGGTGATATTGACTAGATCATAGGCGAAATTAAAAGAAATTTGAAGTTAAAGGTTCAATAAAGGACCAAATTGAAAACTTTTAAGATCAATGACCACTTTATAATACGTGTTGAAGTCTAAGAAGCTAACTAAATATAACCAGCGTCGAAATTGCAAAGATTCCTAAAATTAAGGCTGATATAAGACTCAATTGCAAAGTTTACAACACTAGGGATTTAAATTGAAAAAAGAAAGACTAAAACCCAAATTAGGTTTTATTTAGAAAAAAAGAAAGAAAAAAAAGAGAAAAAAACATGAGAAGATGAGATGGTGACCTTTCCAAGTCACTGTTCATTATCTTTAATATTTCTCTAAATAAAACCCGAGATACGCTGATTATGGTACCCTTAGATCTTTTTTATCCTCTTACAAAACGTGATAAGTAAAACTCCACTTTTCAACTCTAAATCTACACTACAGACCTAACCCTTTTCATAATGTTATTCATCCTAGAAACCTACACAAAACCCTTGCCTTAATCAGCCAGAATTATAAATTGGTGTTTACTCTATTTTCCATCTTCAAAACTAGATAAATGGGGGCGTTTTATCTCTAGCCAAGGGCTAGGATCCTTTCCTAACATTGCTATAACTCTCCCAACTTAAAGCCCATATAACCTTCTCTCTAGCTTATAAAACCACCCAAAGACCCAACCAACATGGAGGCAATAACAAGAAAAAGAGAAAATCTAAAGCCAAATAACCTAGCTCCCTTTCAAGCTCCCATCTTGCATACGAAACCTCTACCTTCTCCTATCCATTCATGACACCTCTAACCTTATACACCAAACCTCAATCGTTCAAACATTAATTAAGAAGTCAAACCAAAACTAGCTTTACCTTTAACCCTCTTTCCTTTGTGGTTTCAAAGTTGAAAACCTCAAAGTCATTGATTTAACAAGCAAGAAAGGTCTAATATGCTTTTAGAACAATAATGATAAATTTTTCATTATTGTTGTAGGTGTAACATTCAAAACCTTTCATGATTCACTACCATCACAACTATGAATGCTTTTTTTTCATCTTTTTCATGTGTCAATGGTTGTGTTGCTAATCATTTCATACATTATTAGTGTGTAAACATCCTTTACTCGAGCATTAACATGACTATTTTGGGCATAAGATTGAGGCATGCATCGAGATGTAGGGTTTTCACTTTTAAATCTAAATTGTGGTAGTAATGTCGGTTTGGGGTCTAAACAATACAAAAATTCTTTAAGGTTACTGCAATTTCTAGTGACAGTTTACTTCTATATATGTTTTTAATCTTATAATAATTCATTGATAAAAACTCCATATAACAATGCTTACGTGCGTAAGTTCTTAGGTTTTTGATGCCTTCGATTTGTAGATAGTCCAAGTCTTTTTTTTTTGTTTGGTGATTGGTTTGAAAGCTTTCATTTTTTTCAAAAACACAAATAAATAAATAAATAAATTAAGATTAATCATGTAACACCTTGTAATTTCAAGTACAATTAAACCAAGAAATCAACATCACATACATAAAAACATGGCAATTTGTTTTTATAGGAATATCCCAATACCTTAGGACACTCCATTGCATCCACACCTATTATCAGATTTTACTCAAATGGTTTTTTCTTTTAGGCATCATACAATGCACATTTTATACCCTTTTGAACAAGCTATTTATTTGTTTTATCAATTTATAAACCTTATCCCATTAAAAGAAAATTTAGTAGAGTTTCTATTATACAGGATCCTACATAAAATTTTATCTCATTATTTCCTACATAAACCATATCACAATATAACTTCATCACCACAAGATAGCTTTGGGCATACCACTAGTTCATTTAATTTCCTCCATTAGATCATTTCACATCACACCCTTTTATCATTTTACCTCATTGTTGTACAATCTCAAGTTAAATTACACACATGCCATGTAATACACTTTACTAGCAAAGTAAAAGTACAAAAGATATTAAAAATAAGTATTACATGATTTAATACATAGTGAAATGAAGTTATTGGAATAATTATAATTATACAGATTTTAAATATATATATATATATATATATATATATATATATATATATATATACCTAACAAAAATTATAGAATAAGTATCAACTATGTCTGCGTCGTCTTGCCATGTGAGATGGACTTGAAATGAATAGAACATTACAATTATTATTTAACCAACTCTTATATATCCTTTAAAGGAAGAAAATTAGTCTACTCATCGTATCCATTTTATTTAAACAGAATCACCAATAAAATTAAATTAATATAAAATATCCATGGTGTATATTTTACTTATTTCATCCATATTACTTAGGACGAGTCACTATTCATACGGCTAACCACAAGACAATCCATTTCTTAATAGTCCCTATCCAAAAAGCCAACTATATTACATAACTATATCCATAATCTTCATCTAAATTGTTGACTATGATACAAAACGATCCATATTAGTTTATGTCCAAACGATTGACTAATTACACAATTGTGTCCACAGTATTCATCCAAACAGCCAACTATGATACCAAATAATCCATAACAGTCTCTATCCAAATGACCGACTAATTCACACATTTGTATCCAATTAACACTTAATGCCTAGTCCAACATATAATCTTATTATTTATGTTTAATGATACCATGCATATATCCATTTCAATCACATAACTCATTTATTTTCATTCCAACATACAATGCATTATTTCATTCAAAACATATAATTTAACTATTTTTCATTCCCAAACACATTTAGAAAATAATATAAAAATTTAAACAAAAATATAATAAAATTTAAAAGGTCAAGATGTCAAGTACCTATTTGCTTCTTAAGTAAAACGAGTTCTTCTAGCTGAAAATCTAGCTTCTAATGCCTCTTATGATTTAAAAGGAGATATCATTATCAGAATGTTATCAATTCCATCACATGAATCAATATTCATATCAATATATATTTTTTCATACTTAAACATTACATCATTATAATTATTATTTTTAACTTCAACATATTGAAATTTCAATACTTGTTTTTTAATAGTTGTCCCATACTAATTCATTTCATATTTCATTTCCTTGTTCTTCCACAATATATTCATTTCATATTTCCCACACTAATTCATTTCATATTTCATTTCCTTGTTCTTCCACAATATATATACATATTATGCGATCTTAGCTTCAATACCAAGAGATTCATTAGAGGTTCTATTGGGTTCAGTCATAAGACTTAGAGCAAAAGATTTAAAGAGGCAATTTATGGACCTTTTCAAAATACATAGTTTAGATGGACTTCAAAAGGATATAAAAAATAAAAATAAAGAATAAGCTTTGATTAATTTGATTCGTGTTCAAGAAAGGCTTGTAGGGTAGCTTCCACACATTATAGAAAGATTGGAATAAAAAGATTCAAATCTATCAGTTTTGACCTTCGCTATTGTTTTGGCCATAACTTAAGCTACATAATGCATTTTAATGCGATTATAGTTGATTTGGAAAGTAGACATCTACATATATCTAGTGACATATGGTAGAACTTTTAATTCATAAAGATAAGAGAGAACCATTTGTTTGAAGTTGGGCTTCAATTCTGCCAGCAAATTACAAAATTTGACTTTGTGCTTATTTTAATTATTTAGGCTATTTTTTATTTATATTTTAGTTTTTTTATAGAGCCTAAGGATTTTAAGGGTTATTTAGGTTAGGTTTTATTTTATTATTTTAATTATTTTGGACCTTTAATGTGTTAAGGCCTGTTTCTTAAGTTTGGGTTCATTAAGTCAAATTAGAGTTAGCTTTTTACTATATAAACCAATTGTTAACATTATTTTAAGATTGATGAATTTTATTTACAAGTTATCACATATTATGTGTTTATTTCTTTTTGTGTGTTTGAGCGATTTCTATATTAAGTTCTTGATTGAACTTGCAAACTTTTCAAAGGATTGATCAACTTCATTGTGATTTGTACTTCTTATTCATGTCTCATTTTAGATATATGGTGGGGATGATCAATTGCATATAACTTTAGTTTTTTAAGGTGAGGTTCCTTTTTGATCAAGTTGCAAACTTTCTTTAAAACGTCAAATTATCAATCTAAAGGACAATTTTGCATTAACATACATACAAATAACACACAAATTCTTTTTCTTTATACATTTTTTTATAACCATTTTTATTCATGAATTTTCTATATTAACAAAGAACCACTACAAATTCTATTTAAGTTATTCCTCATTAACTCAAGTATGTTAAATAGTCTCTCTTAAACCTTTAATAATTTATAATTTGGTCTAATCAACTAATTAAGCCAAATAAACTAATATTTTCCAAATTACATGCATAAATATTTCATTGTATATACTATTTGCCATAATCCATTTACCAATCTTGTTTCATTTATGATATTTAAGCCTCCCCATCATCTAATATTTTGACCCATTCTTAATACATACCCAAGCACACTATCTCAACAAATAACAACACACACATAAAATTCCCTATTATTCACTCGTATCTTTTTCAAAAATATCTCATATCATACCAACATCTATTCAAATCAATAAAATCACTTAATTTACTAATTCTAAAGCCTTCTCATTAACTTAACAACATTTAACATTACAAAGATATCCAAACTTTAAGTCTACATCTTTTCTAAACGCACTTATATAGACAATTTATATATCAAAACAAAACTCCTTTTCAAAACACTATTATTTTTATCAACATATTACATAAACATGTAATCCCACAACAATTAAATCAATTATGCTATCCCTTGAAATTTCCTATATGGCCGGCCTAAGATGCTTGCTTCCCATTGATTTTTAAGTTAATTCTTTCCATCATTTCATTCTAATTAACACTTATTTTTACATCACTTAAAGAAATTCACTCCTAAATATCCAATTATCCAATTTTATTTTAAACCTCAATTTAGAGGAAATTTGAGATTCCTCCCCTCACATAACCAACCAAAAATCTCTTCCTAACACCATTTCTCAAATCCACACGCTAACTAAACCTTCAATTTCACAAGAATTTAATCAATTTAGCCAATTTCCTAAACTTATTCACATGGCCGGCCCTAGGGTTTCCTTTTCTTCAAAGATTTTTTTCTCAATTTTTTCATGTTTTCACTCTACTAAACAATTATTTCATGCAAATGATCATTTTACAATTAATTTATCATTTCTCCTAACTTTCACTCAAGAACCTAGAGATGAAAATTTCATTCCCTTTTCATGGCAACATACAAAACAAAAGAATTAAGTTATGAGAACACATTACCACAATGCTAGAGCAATTTGAAAGATTCCTTTGCAAGCTTTCCCTCTAACTCTTCTTCCTTCTTCAATTATAAAGCTTTCCCTCTAACTCTCCTAACTCGTTTTCTCTCTAGAATTGCATTCTTAGATTGTCTTTCCTAGCCAAAATCACTCTCCAACACTGTCTAGGCCCCTAACTTGTAAAAAACAAAATCATAAATTTGCAAGGAAATGAGAAGATTTGAGCTTTATTTCCCTTTTAATGGCTGGCGGAAGCTACAATAACAAGGGGAGGCAGCTTTTTAATTATTTTTATTAAATTACAACAATACCATTTTTATATGTCCACGGGTTAATTTCTGTATTTTACATGGACATTGGTATTTTTTTTACACACTGTTTAATAACTAGTTCACACTATCTATTCTTTTACATTGCAAAAAAATTGGGTCTAACCCGTAGTGAAAGCGTGTTTATTATGTAGTTTGCAAGCAAGAACCGAACTTCTTTCGCTCTTTCTTTGTTTGAAAAAAGGCCTATTCGAACTCCATGTTCTCTTGAATCTTATTACATGATGAGTAATCACAACTTGACACAGCCAAACCACAAGGGACGTTACAGTCATGGTACAACCATTCACTAACTTCCAGATTAACTATAAAAAAAAAAAGAAAAGAAGAAGAAGCAAACACAATCTGCAGGGAAACAAGAGTTTGCCAGTACAAATTACGCAGCGATATTATAACGAATGTGCTTAAGAAGCACAGGGATCACAATGTCGGGAGAGCTCAACTGAGGCAGGTGACCATCAGATGACATGACTTCAACAATGGACTCACCACCAAGATTTTGGTGCAAATGTTCAGAGGCAACCACAGGCACAGCCAAGTCCTTCATGCTCTGCAGGATGTGACAGGGGACTGTGACCATATGTAGGATTGCCCTCATGTCACTGTGGAAGATGGTCTGTGCCACGCTAAGGGCTATGTCTGGTCTCATATTGAAGAGTGTGCGGCTGAATTCTTGCACGGCTACTGAATCCATGTCTCCACCCACGGCTAGTGGGGCAAAACCAGAACACCATGCTTTGTAATTGTTTTGCATTGCTTCAAATAATTGGTCTAAATCTTCCTGCTCGAATCCTCCATAATAATCAACATCATTCAAGTACCTGATAAAAACAAAATTGAAAGGCCAAAATTCATTATTGATTTTGTTCTTTAGTATATGTGGAGGTAGCAAAAGATCCCTAATTTGCCTAGAGGCTAATTAAGTGGGCAGCCCACAAATCCAATCATGAGGAAATAGTATAAAATCATCATAAACAACTCTTTCCACTACCTAAACTGAAGTGGCAACATGAACTTATTGCTTTCAAAATTAAAATCATCATTGATTGAAAATAATAAACAAGAGAGCGACCTTTGGCAAGTTAGCTACATGTATTAAAGAACTAAAAAAATGGACAATATATATAATCAACAGCACAACTCAGAAGAAGTCGTTTAACAAAATAAAAGTAGACTTGCGCGTCTTGTATTAAATTTTGTTAGATCAACGACGTGTAATTTTTTACTACCACTTGAATTTACCGATTACACATTCACACATACTTCATCATTATTGCATTGTGAAGCAAATATATAAAAAAATTAAAGAGTGAAATTTATACATAATCAACCATGATGATCTAATAATTAACAAAACAAGTGCCGATTGAGTTACGTACCTTGGAGAAGCAGAAAGCATGACAATTTTAGAGAAGAGATCAGGGCGACTAATGGAGGCAATAACACCAACCATGCCAGAAACGGAGTGACCAACAAAAATACAAGACTCAACATGCAGCTCCTCTAAAATGGCAAGTAAATCATAAGCAAAACCTTCGAGGGTAGAGTACCTACTGAAATCAAAGTAATCTGGATTTGTAGTACCAGCTCCCATGTTATCATACAAAATAACAGTGTACTCATCAACAAGGTGGGGAACCAAGTGCTTCCAGACAGACTGATCTGTTCCAAACCCATGAGCCAAAACTATCACTTGCTGTCCTGAACCCAAGATCTTCGCGTTATGAGCTTCTTCTACAACACCCATCTAGTCTCTTTTCCTTGGAACTAGCTACTTCTTTGGACTCTTGTCGGATCGGTTTGTATCTTAATGGCGTGAAGATAGAGTAGGCTTGTCGTTTTATACAACCATGGATGAAAGGAGGGACGGGTGATATAATAAGGACCATATGTGCTGTATGGATATTTTATGATAAAAGATTATTGGGTTCTTCTTTGGTGGTGCTGAAAGATGCAGCTGGGCAGGATTCTATCTCCAATCTAACGGTTGTGGTCAGATAGCCAATTCTTCATGATGGGTCTACTTTCGATTTGGCGGTGATGAAGCTGTGAGATGCGAAAGACACCTGCTATGAATGTGATATACCAACCTTACAATTCCATTAAAAGGAAACTAACTGTACCGAAGCAAGTTGCACGGTAACTCTTGAGATATGAGCAGTGTATCTGTTTTATTTATTAGGTGATGAATAAGAAAACAATTAATAAATCATACGGCTAACTTCTCCAGCTCCACTTTTCCTTCTAGCATTTTAGGAAAACGGTATGATTATGTTCTAATAGTCTCATTTTTATGAGTAAAGTGATTGACCCTCTAAACTTAGTTACACGCATATAGGTGTCGATGCGGGTGTTATATATATATATATATATATATATATTTTGATGACGGCAAATTTATCGTGATTAAAATTCCGATGCCTGAAAAAAATCATTCCATGCAGCGCTATGTAAATTTAAGGGTGTGTTTGGAAATGTAATGTAAATTATATTATTAAAAATTTTAATTATTTTTTTACTTAAAATAAAATTATTTATGTTTTCAGATCGTTTTAATGTGCTGATATCAAAAATAATTTTTTAAAAATAAAATAAAAATTTATTTTGATGCATTTCTAAACGAAAAATACTTTAAACAGCCACTGCTTTCACAATCCTAAACACAACCTAAATCTCAAGAAATTAAAAAAAGTAGTAAATAAAACTATAAATCAAAGAAAGAAATCAAATGCTATAGGATAAAAGAATATAAATAAATTGAAGGAAATTGAATATTTTTTGTTGACATGTTAGAGAGTTCAAATCCTACATACATATACAATTTTAATCCTATATAGATAAACAAACTTATTCAATCTTAATATAAACTGAACTCTTATTTATTTGATATACACTTGAATCCTATGGTAATCTTTGACTTCGAATTAGTTATTCTATTGAAGACTCCCGCTTTAAATTGGACTGTATTTTCTGATTATTTGCACTTGTTCAAACTCTAGTGGTCTATTGTTTTTTTGGTAGACTTGACTTTTAGTCACTTGGTCAACTATTCCTTCAACACTCTTAGTCAATCAAAGAATCTTCGAGCATGGTAGATTCTTTTAATTCACTATTGATTTCATCTCTATTTCTCAGTTTTAGGGTGAATAATCATTGTTCTCTATAATTGGCATATTTATGTTTATTGTAGGTGTAAACTTTATTGTTTTACTTCTAAAATGAAAGAATATTAACCCCATCATGCTTATACTAAAATCGATAGATGGAATCAACCAGGTGTGATGTGGTGAATAACAGTGTTCGTCTAAAACATGTCTAACATGTCAAAAGTTCCATCTAATTAGTTTAGTTTTAAAAATTCATCTAGCTTTTAGGCTTGACGTTTAGGTTTTTCAAATGAGTTCTAATTCTTAATTTTGTACAAAAACTTCCATCAATCCCTTTAACACTAAAAAATTTTCTTCGTGAAGATTCAATTTACAAACCCACAAAATCTTCCTTCTTCTTAAAATTAAAATGACAGCTTCAAATTTTGCTCTTAAATTTGCTTTCTAGTCCACTATTACTATTTTGTGGACTTTCCTCACATTGAATGGTCTAGTATGAGTGCTACTAAGAACATAAAAGTAGAACGTCTTGGTTCATTCTATAATATAATACCTCAAGATAGATAATAGTTTTATTTAACCCCTAATATTAAAAGTTAAAGATTCTCTCTTTAAGATGAACATTGACACGACCAAAAGATTAATGTCTTCTCCCAAGTGTAGGAGTGTCGAAGTAATAAATAACCCGGCAAGACCGAGGTCAAACCACAGGGAGGTGAATTATATAAATTACAAATAAAGACAGATTTAAAGAGAATAATAACAGAAAAGGAGTTGAAGAGAGTTTTGGGATGTGATATTGATGTAAGGATTAAATAATGATAAAAAAAAATGTCAAGGTTAGAGGATTCACTAATGGTATTTCAAATAAATATAATATAAACTCTTTTTATTACTTAACTACACACAAAGGAGGTTCTAATCGGATGATTTATCATTAATGGCTCATTATAAAGTATTAACATGATCATATTAATTATCTTGTCTAAGTAACACCATACTTATAAATATCATCAGGGATTCATGTTGCTAGCTTATGTTAACAACAAATCAAGTTCCTATCATAACAACGATGTCAGCCGAAAACTATGAAGGATCAAGCATTCGATGTACCAAGTGTTATACAACATAAATCTAGATTAACCATTTAACAAGCAAGGTATTAAGGATTAGTAAGATAAAAAGATAAGATATGCTAATAACAATTTTTCTTGGATATAAACATTAAAGTCCATGTTGAGTTTATATTATACCTATTCTAACACCATTAGTAAAACCTTTTCACCTTGACATAATTAACTTAGCTAAACATAATGAAGAAGAAAAACATAAATAAACAATATAAGAACATGATTATGATATAAGTTAACTAAGTATATGAAAGGAAATGAAAAAGCATAAACAAGAGATTAATATAACATGAAAGAAAACTTGAACATTACAAAGAAAGAAAGCAGGAAGATGATTTTGATCTGAAAAATAATATATCTAAATACATGGCAAATGCCTCCTTTTATAGGCTAAGATTCATAACTATTGATTGGTGGACTAAGAAAATAGTTGGTGGCCAACCATTGATTTGGTGGCTGGTTTTTGACATTGTTGGCTGCTGGTTCTTGAAATTGTTGGCAGATTTTTGATATTGTTGGCTGGCCAAAACATCATTGCTAACATCAGAATTTGAGCCCTTTGTTTCATGAAAGCTGTGGGAAATTGTCTCAGATTTCCAACAAAAAAAACCAGAGCTTATTTGGACTTCTAGAACTCAAGATATGAGCTGAAAACCGAATAGTGTTTGAGCTGCAGGACAGGTTCCGACTTCTCTGTTGTTGCTATGATTTGAACTTGAAAAAGGCAGAATTGAGTCTTAGACCCCCATGAAAGTTTTAGGTCTATGTCTTATCTTTCCATCCATATAAAGTGGACCTAAATCCGAGTTCTACAACTCCAGTTATGATCAAATAATCGAATGGTGTTCCAGTTTGGAATTGAACCAGCATCTCTTCTCTTAGCCTAGTTCTCTTTTTGTCTCTTCACTTTCAATAGTTAATCACATTAATCAATCCTTTGAATTGTGAGATATACCTGCATTCAAAACAAGCATTTACCATAAATTAAAGATATATTATATTATCAGACTTGTTATTATAAAACATGCTTTAGTTAGGGAATTTAACGATACTTTAGTGCAATACGATGATATAAAGCCTTAATGAGAATGCACTTTTAAGTACTAATCAAACATGGAAATTTAAACATCTGCAAGAAGAAGAATCTATTATGATAAAACGTTGCTCCCATATATTACACTAGATTGTTGGACAAAATGAAAAATCATTTTGGAATATAATGGAGGCACAAAAAGATTTTTAACATGATTCAACTATCAAAAGTCAAATCAAAACCTAACAAAGAGCTTTTGGTAGCCCTTTCTTTATTTTGATATAAATCAAGCAATGCTTTCATATTTACTGCCCATTTGGTAACGTGCTCACCCGCAGCCACATATAATACCGTTTGGTTAAGAAAAAAAAAGTGCTTTATGGTGGTAGGACCCGCTAAAAACAAAAATAGTGCCGCAGGTTTTATAGAAGTAGCATTTTGCTGCTTCTCGTGGGGGAGGAACCACAACAGTGGAGCATGGCTCCACTGTTCAGTGAACAGTGTGAACAGTGGAGCCATGCTTCACTATCGCACTGTTCACATTAACAACTTTTTTTTTTTGAAAAACCAGTGCGAGTGAATTAATTCACTCGCACTGTTCACGTGAAATGTTTAGTTTTTTTTCCTAAAAAACCAGTGCAGTTAATTTATTTCACTCGTACTGTTCACGTGAACGTGAACAGTAATTTTTTTCTAAAATTAGTTTAATGTGAATTAAATTTACTCGTACTGTAATCTCAATTTTATTCCTGATAATATTTTACCTAATTTTATTGCATGCTCAAAAAATCATGAAAACTGTAGTTCTTGTCGAATGAATTTTGTACATAATGAAATTGTAATTTTTTTTTTAAAAATCGAGTTTTACTCGAAAAACTAGTATTTAATATTATTTAATAACACTACATAAATTAGAAGGATATCGCATGATGACGTAACATTTATGGAATTTGATGGCAATTCCAATTATGTTCTTGCCGGGTCCGACCCAGTTAAAAAAAAATCAGTTTTATTTTTATTTTAATTGTGTTTTATTCGAAAAATTAGAAGGAGATCACTTGATGACGTAACAAAAAATTCAGTTTTTGTTGTTGCGCGCTTAAGAAACCATGGAAAATATAGTCCTTGTTAGATAGATTTCGTATGTGATGACATTGAATATAGTTTAATGGAATAATAAAAAATATTTGATATCAATATTATTTATTTCATGATGTAATAACAGTAGTTAAATCTACAATATTTAAATTAAAAATCATTAATATTAATATATATATATATATTAATTATTTTATAACCTCAATTTGAAAAACATTTTTTTAATCAAACACATTAAACTACTTTTTGTTCAACCTCAATTTCAATCACAATTTTAACCAAACATATATTTTTCCAAATTAACCTCAACTAAAAGTACTTTTTATAAAACAACTTTTTTAAAATCATAATCACAACACCAATCTCAATACCAAACACACTTACTAGTAATGGATTGTAGACCATTACTCTTTATGATTTAGCCATAATAAGTGGTCTTTATTCGGTTCATGAAGTACTCTATGTAACTTTAAAAATTGATACTAGTCCATTTAAAAACTTAGTAAAAGGTGCAAAATAATTTATAATATTATTAGAAAGAGAGAAAGAAGAAGCAAATACCCCCATCACTTAGAAAATATGTAGCCTTCAAGTTATACTAGGTAAGAAAGTACACGATTTGTTCCAAATTAAAAACCTCACCAAATCCTACTTGAAAATTAAAGTGGCTTTAGCAGAGGGTAGAATTATAGTTTCAGGTCCTTTTGTTTTATGTCATATCTACATGTCCTTAAAAGAATGTCAAAATAGGTATGAAGATAAGCCCTTTATGATAAAAAAAAAGAAAAACACCAATGAGAATACTTTAGTGGGTTCATGCGCGTATGATTCTACATATTTGTTAATTTTTATAGGTTAAATAACATAAGAACAAACCTTGATCCAATTCATTTTTTTTATGGGAAGAAGCTTGATAACATCCTTTTTTCATGAGCACTCATTTAGATAATACATAAAATTCTTCTCAAATCTCACAATAGGAGTGGCAAAGTAATATACCTTATAGCATTAACTAGGACATGCCTTAATGGATATTGCTACCATAAAACTAAAAAATCGAACATAAAGAAGCTTAAAGACACTATTGCTTTGAAAAGCATATGAACTTGCAAAGATCTACATTTTAGACTAGTAATAGACCATATCCTAAGTAACAATTCTTATTCTTGTAAGTCTTACAACCCTTACCTAGTGGCTACATACAATTAGGATTCCTCCAAGGTATACCCTTCCTCATACTATATAGGTATAAAGGTGGTCTAGATTGATTGATTTTTTTATAGTTTGGAACAAGTAAGGAAAGTCATGAGGCATCAAAATTCCACCTCAATCATTGTCAATTATTGGACTTCTCATTTATTGTGGGTCATCAATTGGTGTTTTTCGATGTGTTTAACAAAACCTAAGAACTTTTATACAATGTCCCTCTTAGAAGACATAATAGTAAAGTTCTTCCATGATGACAACCAACCTAAGGATCATAGCAACAGAACAATCCAAGCTATCTTTCCCATCTAGTTTAAGAAAAAGACATGCTCTAAATCAATGCTCATTAAAAATATTTCATGGGAAATATATGTATTATAGAAATTCATAAATATACTACGTTTCATAACTACAATCATAATCACATTTACTTTCAATTTATTTCTTTTTTGGCTAGCACTACAATCTCTTCTCTTACATGGAATTTTATTCTTAAAATTTTTAATCAGAACTTTTTTTTACATGAGAAATCAAGCACTGCATAATGATCTTCACCGCTAAAAACATTAACCTTCTTCAATTCTTAATTCTCAACAATGTAACATTTCAATCACACTTTGTAATGTAACTAAACTCTTTTAAAATTATTTTCCTCAAAAAATTACACACTAATTTATCACAATTTTACTTAATTAAACAAAATTCCATTACATGCAATTTAGTCCTCTATTGACCGGCCATTGAGCCCTTAGGGAAACTATGTTTTTCTTTATTATTTCTTTCTAATTTAGTACCCAACACAACCTAATCTAACCCAATTTGTTCAATTCACAATCAATTTACATTTCCCCTAAATTTGTACTATAAACCCTAATATAAATTTCATGAATTCGACCTCAATTGTTATCTATTTCTTATAAACTTTGTATATTAGGTTTACAATTCCTTACTGGATAATTATCTAGTCTTTAAATCTCAACAGTAATCCTTTTTATGTCCTTTTAATCCCTTGATTTTCCAGTTATTTAATTTCCCTAAGAATTGATAAAATCAACTTGTTCTCTCCTCGGCTGCCCTGAGAGAAAATGAGGGTGTTTTTATATTTATTTTCTTTGTTATTTTCATTTTAACCTCTCATTTACATATAATTTCAGTTTACCCCCACTATTTTCATTTGATTTTTCTCCCTTCTTATCAAATATCACACCATCAAATGCTCGTCATCCTCTTTTAAAAGACGAACGGTATAAGAAAATAATAATTGGATTCCTAATTAGCAACTCATGAAACAGTACAGATGAGACAGAAAAAACATTGCATCATTCCCTTCTAAATCAACAAAATAAATAGAGATTACTTTTTTCTATATAATCCGCCCAATTATTTGCCCTTAACTTTTCTTGTTTGTCAACTTGTTTCTCATGCAGGTGCTTCTGTAGCTAGTCACAAATTGCCATTTTTCACAATCACGCCCCACACACATAAAGCTCCAAATGTCGCGCCTTAATCATGACATATTCCCCGACCAGCACTGCCTTCTCTCTCTTCTTTTTTCGTCGTTTCCTCCCTTCAATATATTGTTTGCATTAGATTGGGGCTGTGTTACGCCGTGAATGTATGTTATTTATTTTATAAAAATTAATTTTAAATGCCGCCAGCATATTTTGTATTTTGAAATATGATTTGAGTTAAAATGTTTACTAATTAAGTAAGATAATTTTATTTTAATGAAATTAAAAAAAAATAGACAATAATAGTAAGTGGATGAAGACAAAAGCGATGACGATAACTTGAGAAATTTTTTTTCCAAGAGCACAAATCATTAACTTTTCAAACTAATAGAAAAGAAATTGAAAAAAACAATAGAGCTAATTTTTTGAATAAAAATAATATTGAATGATGAAATTAGAAAGAAACATAAGTCAAAAAAGAATATCAACCCTCGTTAACTTTTCAAACTCATAACCTCATTCATTAAACCTAAAGCACCATATAAGGAAAAAACTATAAAGTCTAATCTCCAATAAATCAATCACTAAAGTATAAAATTGAAAAAAAAATTAATTACACAAAAGAATCCAAAAGAAAATAGCAATTAAAAGAATGAGGATAAAAATCAATATAAAAATAAATTTGAAGGCATCTATAATTTTTTTTTATTGGAGAGTGAAATTGAAAAGAAAAATAACTTTAACTAAAGGATTAAAAAAATAAAAAAATAAGGACCAAATTGAAAAATAAATAATATACTTTAAATTTAGATTGAAGATTGAAATTAAAAACCAGTAAGAAATTAAAAACTAGTAAAACCTTTACCAAAAGGTCAAGAGAAAAAAATTAGAAATCAAAAGAACAAAGATCAAATTAAAAAAAATAAAAAATTAGGATTGAAAGATGAAATTAAAAAAAATAAAACTTTTACAAATAGACCAAGAAAAAAATTAGAACTCAAAAGAATAAGAATTGAAGTTGAAATACCAATAACAAAGAAGACCAAGCTGTAATTTTCTGAGAAATAAAGAGAAAAGAGGAAGGAAAAAAAAAGCCTCACCAGCAACAAACCACTCAACCACTATCAACACGCATCACACCAACAGGAGAAAGATACGACGATGCTTCTAACAACATGGTAGAAGGGAATTTTTGTATGTTAGAAGGTGTAGCATGCATCACCGATGGTGCATGGGCGCCTCCCACAAGACAACAACTTTTTTGAGGACCAAGATGTAATTTTAGAAGTGAAATACCAACAACGAAGATGACCAAACTGTATTTTTTTAGAAGTAGAGAGAAAAGAAGAAAACTAAAGAAAGCCTCATTGACAACAATTCACCCAACCACTACCGACACGCGCCACACCAACAAGAGAAAGATACGATGATGCTTCCAACAATATGGTAGAAATGAATTTTTGTATATCAGAAGGTGTCGCATGCGTTGCCCATAGTGCGTGGGGCCCCTCCCATAAGATGACAACTTTTTTGAGGACCAAGCTATAATTTTAGAACTTGAAATACCAACAACACAGAAGACCAAGCTGTAATTTTTTGAAAAGTAGAGAGAAGAGAAGAAAAAATAAAGAAAGCCTCACCGGCAACAAACCATCCAACCACTACCGACACACGCCACACCAACAAGAGAAGGATACGATAGTGCTTCCAACAACATGGTAAAAGGAAATTTTTTTATGTCAGAAGCTGTCGCATGCGTCGTCCATAGTGCATGGGTGCCTCCCACAAGATAACAACTTTTTTAATTTAAATAATATTTAATCTATGTAAAAAGACCAAATTGCCCTCATTGAAACTAGTAATAACGAAAAAACCATTTTTAAAATATCAAAAGGCCCCTGAACACATGTTTTAATTTTTCTAATTTCAAGGGTAAAGTTGTTATTTTACTATGTTTTAAAAGGGAAAAGAGAAAAATGCCCATGTCTATCATTTTCAAAAATTTTGACTTTAAGGGTAATTAAGTCATTTAATGACTAATGGGTTGTGCAAAAAGATCAAAATACCCCCAACACCAAGGCATTTGATTTTCTTAGGAAGGACACAATGGTAAATACGTTGTCACAATGAATAGTAATCTGAGCCTATGTATATAGTGATTTTCCCTTCTCTTTTTTTTTATATATTTCTGAATCATTTTCTTATATATAGAATGAAAACTACTTCTTTAAAATAAAATATTTTATAGTTGATGGTGCATTTTTAAAAAAATATAGCCATTTAACCTTGGGATTTTTTTAGTTTCCTAATTGTTTAAGCCTAGCCCAATCAAGCTTATTTAACAAGCAGAGTATTAAAAGTGAGTAAGATAATAAATACAAAACATGTTAGTATCAAATATTAAAGTCCATGTTGAGTTTATACTATATTTATTCTTACACCATTAGTGTAACCTTTTCACCTTGACATAATAAACTTAGTTGAACATTATAAATAAGAGAAACATAGATAAATAAGATAAGAACATAATTATATAAGTATAGTAAAGAAAATGAAAAGCATAAACAAGAGATTAAAAAAAATATAACATGGAATAAAACTTGAACAAAATATAAAGAAAGAAAGCAAGAGCAAGATCTTGATCTAAAAACTAAGATGCCTAAATGCATGGCAAATGCCTTCTTTTAGAGGCCAAAATTCATAATTATTGATTTGATGACTAATTGTTGAGTGGGTGGCCACATCTTGACTTGATGACAATCCTTATCTTCTTGTTTGAACAAAACGTTATTGCTAACATCAGAATTTGAACATATAGTATTTATGAAAGTTCTGGGACATTGTCTCAGCTTTCCAACAAAACAAGAATCGATGCATTTGGACTTCTAGAACTTGAGATATGGGTTGAACACTAAACAGTATCTAAGCTGCAAGACAAATTCTGACTTCTCCGTTGTTGCTATCATTTGAACTTGAAAATGGCACTTTTAAATCTTGGACTCTTCATGAAAGTTTTAGGTCTATGTCTGAGCTTTCCATACATATAAAACAGACCTAAATCCATGTTTTACAGCTCTAGTTATGATCTAATAACCGAATGGTGTTCCAGTTTGGACTAAACCAGCATCTCTCTTGTTATTATAAAACATGCTCAAATTAGGGAATTTAATGATACTTTAAGTGCAATATGATGATATAAAACCTTAATGAAAATGAACTTTTGAGTACTAATCAAATCACCTAATAAATGAAATGCTTAATGATGATTTTATAGCTATATAACAATAGTCTCACACTCTTCCACTCTTACAATGAGAAAAACAACACATAGCTTCATTGCATACACCACTGAATGCATAGAGACAACTCTAATTCCTTGAAGGAGTGGGGAAAAATAATATGCAAGAAGTAGACATGAGAACAGTTGTATTCCAATTCTTTGAAAGAGTTGTTTTTGTTATGAAGAGCACTTCAAAACAAGTCATAGCCATAGGAGTGGAAAAAAAAACCGATAAAAAGGACCTAAACTTGAGAGATTAGTAACTATATAAGCATTTAAAAATGAACACCACCTCCACCAAATAGGAGATTCTCTACTTTATCATCGAGTGTTACATACATATCTCTTCAAAGATTGCATCTCTACAAAGGCCAGATTATACAACTATGTTGGTCTTACTATAAACCCTCGGATAAAATAATCTCATCTTGATTTAGTAAAATAAAATAAAATACAAAGGATGTGGAGAAATGATTGAATTGAACAAATTAATTGGATTAAAAGAGAAGTTATTTAATGAGATGGGTGAAATTGAAAGCAATAATAAATGAGTAAGGAGTAAGTAAAGAGAAAGAGAAGTAGTGGGGTCAATATGTGTGTGTGTGTGCGTGTCTATATATATATATATATATATATATATATATATATATATATATATATAAAATGAGTCAAGAGATTGAGAACAACCCTTTTTCTTCTTCCCCTTCCTTCCTTCTTCTAACCCTTCCCTTCCTACTAGTAAATTCTTTAGGTTTTCTCAAAGTTTTCTCACACTAGAGTATTTATATGTAGTGTTTGAATTTGTAGTATTTATATGTAGTTCAAAGTTGATACCTTATTTTTATGACTAAGAGCATCCGCCACAACATTTGCTTTTTCCAGGTGATAATCTCATACAATAATAATCTTTAATCAGTTCAACCCATCGTCTTTGCCGCATATTTACCTTCTTTTGAGTCATTAAATATTTTAAACTTTTATGATTGATAAAAATGTGAACCCGAGATCCATATAAGTAGTGTCTCCATACTTGTAAGTCAAATACTACAACGGCCAATTCTAAATTATGAAATGGATAGTTGACCTCATGGGGCTTCAACTGTCTAGAGGTATAAGGAATCACTCTCCCATGTTGCATCACTACGCACCCTAAACCCTTTCCCAACTTTACTTGGACTCTTTTCTAATTTTCCTATTGCCTTATGTGTAACAAATGAATTGGTAGCTCTAGGATCAAATAACATATAGATAGGCATATGATTTAATAGCAAGGTACCTGTAACAACATTAGGGGTAACCCGAGCCTCCTTTTGCATCATGGTGAACGCCCTACCCTGGGTTCGATCCCCTTATAGGCTTCACACGACCTCTGTTACCACTGGCCCCGAACTAAGTCTGTTTAGCCGGTCGATCCACTATAACCGACTACTGCTAGCTCTACATCTATTGCTGGCTCTAAATAAACTCTAACCTCCAAGGCAATCCTTTCTAACATGTCCATATCCATGACAGTAACAACATCCCTTGCCCAAATATGGGAAATCCCTCCATCTATGCTCTCCTTGACATATATAAAACTGCCCTAGTGTAGTGGAATAGTCTCTGGGATGCTTCTGTCCACACCATATACATAGAGGATAAACAATTGGCCTCTGCTCTGACATCCCTCTAACCAATTTGGATCCATTTCTACTACCCTGCGGACCTCAAGTAGGTCCAATACCAGAACTTTGAACAGTCCCAACTATTACCCCTTCCTTTCTCCTAAACTAAGGCTTCCCTCTTTTAAGTAAGGGAGGTCTACCTAAGAAAACATCAATATTCTTCCTCTTACTTAATAATGTTTGGCCATAGTGATCTAAAGCCTAAGTCGCCTCTATAAGCTCCATAGCAAACTCAAACCGTAAAGCAATCAATCTCTGTCTCCACTTCTAATGTAATTCATCACGTAATCTATCAATCATTTATTGTTTAGTAGCAATGAACTGTGAAGCAAACAGGGAGAGGTCACGTAACCTCCTCTCATACTCTAGTACTGACATGTCCCCTTATTTCAATGCCAGGAACTCCTGCTCTTTGATACTACACTAATAAGAAGAGAAAAATTGCATCTCAAACTATCTCTTGAATTCACTCAAAGTCCATATCCTAGGATCCCTCTTGGACTGTATCACTTCCCACCATGACTGGGCTTTATCTGTCAGCAAACTACGTAGCATAATTCACTCACCAATCCTCAAGTACTCTCATTTGAGTCATGGTGTTCTCTACTTTTCGCATCCATCAACTTGTAATCTCTGCATCCCGTTCGCCCAAAAAGAGCTCACATCCTAACTCCCTCGTACTCTTTACAATCCGTACTAGAGAAAAGTTTACTTAATTTTTTTAAAAAAAACTTCCTGGATTCTTCTCATTTTTATAACTTGATGATTGTGTGAATTTTATCTTAAAAGTTTGGGGTGTTATAGTTTGAGACTTAGAGTAATTGGAATGTGTATAAACAATGAATTTAGGATGTGTACAAGTGATTTGTTGATAACTTGGAACCTCCCGGTATAGGGGAGACTCTACAAAAATTTTGATAGAAATTTCAGTAAACTTTGTATGAGTTTAACAAAAAAATAAAGTAAATTTTTTTCCTTTTTTTATGATTGATGTGCTAGTTTCGGAAGTGGGGATGTTACACTTACAGACCCAAAAGAGCATATATAAAAGATGAGAAATGTCATACAACACATTAAATAGTGATATTGTTTGCAAAATCCATTTGACAATATTTTATGGATCTGCGCAGGTGTTATATCATAGCCTAAAAAGTGATTCCATCCTCGACCTTAATGATCTCTATGTTAAACTCATCTCTCATTCCAACATTAGTAGGCCAGCTAAAACGAGCACCACCAAGCTCTTCACCATTATACAATGAGAAGATAAGAGTGTCAAAACATATCTCTAAAGATGTAACTATATAATGTTTGATGTAAAGAATCTACTTGAACCCATTACCATTAAAACCCTAATCATTAAGGTTTACAGTTACTCTTTATAGGAGCGACTATACACTCTTCCTGACTGACCTTTCCTCAATATTATGCAAGTGATGCAAACTCATATTTGGGTAGAGGAAGTGAGTATGACTAGAAAAATACTACCTAGTTTCCAACTACGAAGAGCATAATCTCCTTAATGTCATTAATCTCTTAGGAGGGCATATAAAAAGAGCATAAAAGGATCTATCTATTCATAACCGCCTGATATCCCTTAAGCTCATGACCACACTTTTGACCACCACATGTGTTGAGGTATTGGCCACCATTAACGGAAAAGAATTTCTGTAATACTTATCTTATTAAGAGTGACATGAATGCAAAGAATCTTAATAAGTTTTGTCAGTTTCATCATGACCATAGTCATGATACTAAGGAATTTCATGCCTTAAAAAAAGATAAAAAGATTGATCGTCAAGGGTTACCTCTAATAGTTTATAAGAAAGGAAGTGCAATCCAAACAAATACGAAAAGATCATTATGATGCATTACACGATATTATATAATTTTTTAAAATTGTCCTCTTATGTATGAAAACCTTTTCAACTTTTCAATTTTTCAACTAAAGTAATAACACATCTTCACCTCTCAATTGAAATCTCCATGTCTCCAATAAAATACCTAATGGTGAGATCTAGACATCTCTATTGAAATCTCCATGTTTTCAATAAAATGTACATGGCAGGATATCCAATAAAATATCCATTGTGAGGTCTCCATGTCTCTACCAAAATCTTTAAATCCTAGATAAATTCTTCATGTCTCTAAATTGATCTCTATGTATCTAATATAATCTCCATTATGAGATCTCTACGTTTCCATTATCTCCAACAAAAATCTCCATCTATATGACATCAACTTACACAATGCTTTAACATTACTTTCATAATCACAAAGAATTCTCCACTCTCTAAATAATAATATTCTCTACTCTAAAATGATGTAACCATGTCGATATAACGATCTAGAAACCAACAAACAAATCGACCATTTCCAAGAAAACTAAATTTGGACATATGATTGAGCTTGACACAACAACCTATACCAATGAACCAAAACAATAGAAATCAAACCCCCACCCAATACCTATGAAGAGATATGAACGAAAATTATTAAAAGATACCATAAAGCTTGGTTAATGCTTTGATAAGTCAGAGTAATTCAATGAAGAACCAAATTAAGAGAATCATCTCATAGTCACACAATAGATTATTCTAAAATCAAAGTCTACTTAAAAAATACCTAAATACAAGCTAAATAACCATATTTATAATAGATAAAAAAGTGTTAAAGTTGTCACATGTGTGCGGCGTCGCTGTGATAAGTCCACTCTCAGGTACATATCCAGGTATTCAGGAAAATAGGGTATACAAGGAATTGTTGTCTTTTATCAGTGAAAAAATAGAATGGGAGTCGTTACCTAGTATTTTAGTCACTAGGAACCCTAACTAGTCTTAGAGAGTATTTGGTAGTGTGGTTGCGGTTGCTTTTCAAATAACTTTTCGTGCAGAAATGCATGCCAATGATTTTTTTCATTTTTTAAAAATCATTTTTGACATTACTACATTAAAATGATCTAAAACATACAAAACATATTAAATTTTAATAAAAAAATTTGAATTTTTTGGGAACGCGGTGCAACCGCGTTCCCAAACATATTCTTAGAGATCGAGCACGACCACCACAAATACACCCTACCTAAGATAGACTATATTGTTTAATTGTCTGATATATGTTAAAGTCTAACTGTTAGTCCGTCTATGGTTTAAGAAAAGTTCTCTTTAGTAAGTAGATCCCTATCTTATTAGGTGAAACCTAACCATTCTAACGTCAACAAAAGAATTTAATATCCGGAATACGTTTTACGTATAAATTTGTAATCCCCGATACTAAAAGATAACAAAATATATTTGTTTTGAAATTTTGCCCTTGTTACTTTAATAAACTGGTTATTAAAGCTAAAATACATGCTAAAACATTTTTTGAATTTTTCTTTGTTGTATGAAAATATGATATGAATTTTTCGAGAGACTTGGTCATATGCATGAAAACAAGCCTTTTTTTTTGTTTTATAAATTTTACAATGTTTTGACAAAAACCAGGTATTTTAATACCATATTCGTATTTTTATGATATAAAAATACAAACCGATATTAATCCAAATGAAAAAAAAACACGCGAGAAAATCACAAATTTTCAAAAATATTTTATGAATTTTTTTTGGACTAGGCCAGACCCGACCCACTTATTTTGGGCTAACAGTGGAGCACTCTCCACTGTTCATGTGAATAGTGGAGAGTGAATTAATTGTTCACTGGGTTAAAGGGAGTTGTCCGACCCACTTCACATTCTTTTCCATCTAGGTAGGTCGCCCATTACAATGAGACTATTTCACCTTTTTATCTTCCATCTAGGTGGGTCATGATGTAACCATATTATTCGATAGTTTTACCCATATTTAACTAGTGTTTTGCCTATCTTTTATATATAAAATGTCTTGATATTCTTTGTTTTATGTTTCGAAGGAACTTTTGGATGCAATATGCAAAAATGAGTAAATTGGAGGTAATTGACAGATTTGACCTTCAGTCGATGTTTTGTGCAGAGCGTGAGTTCTAGAGGTCGAAATGAAGTGATTCTAGTGGAATTAAAAAGCTAAAATCTATACCTTTCTGGAAATCTAAGTCAAGAAAATAAAATAAGGAAGAGCATAGAAATCTCAGCCTTCAAATTCAAATCTCGCAATTTGCTAGTGTTGACTTTCGGTCATTTCGACTTGAATATCTAGATTTATAGAAGTCCAATTGATGCAAACTCAATTATTTTGGATTCCAGACTCAAAGGCCTATCAACGCTCCAAATTTCAGCCAAAAACAATGTCATATGAGGGAGATATGATTTTTCAAAGATGACAACTGAATTCTACCAGCAAACAGGTTTCGTGAAGAAACGAGTCCAAATTATGTTCCGAAGCATCTAAACCGATATCCAAGTTTTTATTTCAGCAATTTAGCTCCTCTAAGTCAAATCTTGAAGATTTCATGCAAGGCTATTTCTCCTTTTTTAGGGAACTAGTTATTGAAGTACTTAAATGTAAATTGTCTACTTAAAGGAGGACTATTTTGTAAAATAGAGACTAGGGTTTCTTAGAATATAAAAAGAATGAGAGAAGAGAAGGGGGGCAGCCATCCAAGAGGGGAAAAATGCCCCCCTCCTCTAAGAAACTTGAAATTATGCATTCTTTCTTCTTTTTATATTAGTTTTTCAACAAACATGCAAGGCTAAACACTTTTTCCTTGGTTGCAAGGACACAAAAACCTTCGGATTTCAAGAACTGTGAGATTTATTTTTTACCATTTCTTTTCAGTTTATATGATGAATATATTTGTTCTTCTATGCTTATTTTTCCTATGATTGTTTATTTTAATTGCTAGAGTGGACTTTAAGTTATTATTGTAGACAATCTATTGTTAAGTTTGATATCAAAACTGGAGTTGTGGTATATGAACTTGTGAAGCAATGAGTTTAATAATTGTGGCGGATCTACATTATTAATCTTAGGGAGAACATTCAATCAAATCAAACATAGACTGTGGACAGTTATGTTTTCTTAATTAATCAACTTATATAGTTCTTAAGGCTGCCATTGAATTAAATTACTAGTGCAGACACTGTGGTTGTTTGATGGTTAGGGTTAGTTATACGGTGGACCTGTTAACTAACCAATGTTAAGAAGAGATAAATATTCAGAATATAAATTGATGTTTTGTTTCCATGATTAGTTCTGATTTCTGTAGGTGGATGTATGCTTACGACCAAAGTTTGTTCTCTTGATAATTTTCTGATTTTATTTAATTTTGCTTGATAGTTTTATGTTTTCTTTTCCTTTAGCCTAGATAACGTCCAAATTCCCCCCCCCAAATTGTATATCATCTAGCATAATAATCTAACTTGAACCTTCCTCGTGGGATCGACCCCTTGCTTGCTCTATAATATCTTGTGTGTTGTGTTTTAAGCTAGGGTAATTAATTTGTGCTATCACAACATCGCAACAGGTCACCAATTACAATGAGATCAGTTTCAAAACCTTTATATTTTTTCACTTGGGTAGGTCACCCATTACAATGAGACCACACACACATTTTTGTATTGATTCTGGTTAAAGGAGATCGCCAGATGGGATCTCAGGTTAACCCAACCACACACAGAGTTTAGCTTTGGTTAAAGGGAATCGCTAGATGGGATTTCAGGTTGACCGAGCTACACACCGACTTTGGTTCTAGTTAAAGGAAATTGCCAGATGGGATCTCAGGTTAACTCAACCATACATGGTATTTTAGGTTAAAGGGAGTCGCCATATGGGATTTCAGGTTGATTAAGCTACACACAGACCGATTTTAGGACAGACTTTGGATCCGGTTAAAGGGGATCGCCATATAGGATCTCAAGTTAACCCATCAATACATGGAATTTAGCTTTGGTTAAAGGGAGTCGCCAGATGAGATTTCAGGTTGACCAAGTTGCACACAGAATTTTGGTTATGGTTAAAAAAGATCGCCAGATGGGATCTCAGGTTAACCCAACCACACACTGATTTAGCTTTGGTTAAAGTGAGTCACCGGATGAGATTTCAGGTTGATCGAGATACACACAAATTTTGGTTCTAGTTAAAGGAGATGATCAGATAGGATCTCATTTTATCTTAACCATACATGGAATTTTATACACACAAATTTTGGTTCTAGTTAAAGGAGATGATCAGATAGGATCTCATTTTAACTCAACCATACATGGAATTTTGGTTCTGCTTAAAGGAGATCACCAGATAGGATTTCAAGTTGACCAAGCTCCACATAGAATTTTGGTTATGCTTAAAGGAGATCGCCAGATAGGATCTCAGGTTAACCTAACCACACATAAATTTTAGCTTTGGTTAAAGGGAGTTGTTAGATGGGATTTTAGGTTGACCGAGCTACACATGGAATTTTGGTTCTAGTTAAAGGAGATTGTCAGATGGGATCTCAGGTTGACCGAACTACTAACATTATCTTAACATTAGAAGAAAAATGAGAAAAAACCCTACCATGAGAAAATTCTCAAAAGAAAAAAGAAGAAAGTTTAAACTTCGCCTTTAGGAGGAACAATTTTAGGTTCTGGTTAAAGAGAATCGCTAGATAGGATTCCAGGTTAACCCAACCAAAGACAAAATTTAGAAAATCACCAGATCGGGATATCAGAATAACAAAGTTGTATAGTTTTTTATTATTAGTTTTTGATTAAAGGGGATTGTTGTAAAGACAGAGTTTCAGAACAACCAAGCTTTAAGAAGATCAATTTTAGAAGTTCATTTTTGTTTATCTTTACAAAACTTACTACTCAAAGTCTTTGTTCCGTAAGCATTGTAAAGAGGGGGCAACTGTCATAACTCATTTTTGTGTTATTCCCCAAATTCATTTCTTTTTCTTCTCAAAAAAAGAAGAGAGAATGCCCGAAACGGTGCCGTTTTAAACAACACTGTTTTTCTTCTTCCCCTAGACGTGTAACAGGGGAAGAAGAAGGTTTTTAAATATTTTTTTCCTGCTCTCTCTCTCTTCCTTAACATAACCTATACCCTACCACCATTACTAAAGAAATAGAAACCCATGCCTGACCACCATACCATTCCACCATTATAGAAGAAACAAAAGACCCATGCTCGACCACCTTACCATGTGCTTCGACAGGGTAGGGTGGTGACACGATCAAAAGATTAATGTCTTATCCCAAGTGCAGGAGTGTCGAAGTAATAAATAACCCGGTAAGACCGAGGTCGAACCACATGAAGGTGAACTATATAAAATTATAAACAATAAATGAAAAGTAGTTGAAGAGAACTTTTGAGATGTGATATTGATGTAAGGATTAAACAAGGATAAAACAATTATCAAGGTTAGAGGATCCACTAATGGTATTTCAAATAAGTATAGTATAAACTCTTTTTTTTACTCAACTAGAAACCACACACAAAGAAGGTTCCAATAGGATTATAAATTATTAACATGATTATATTAATTATCTTATTTGAGTAATGCCAATACTTGTAAATTTGGTCAGGTATTCATGGTGATAACTTATGTTAACAACAAATCAAGTTTCTTTCATAGCACAAGTGTCGGTTATACCATACAGTAGGCTATGAAAATGTCAAGTATTTGTTGTACCAAAGGTTGTACAACACAAATCTAGATTAACCATTTAACAAGCAATGTATTAAGAGTGAGTAAGATAACAAATATAAAACATGTTAGTATCAAACATTAAAGTCCATGTTGAGTTTATATTGTACTTATTCCTACACCATTAGTGTACCCTTTTCACCTTGACAAAATTAACTTAGCTAAACATCATGAAGAAGAAAAACATAAATAAACAATATAAGAACATAAACATGATATAAGTTAACTAAGTATAGTAAAGGAAATGAAAAGCATAAACAAGAGATTAATATAATATAAAATAAAACTTGAACAATACAAAATACAAAGAGAGAGAGAGTGATCTTGATCTGAACACCAAGATGTCTAAATGTATGGCAAATGGCTCCTTTTATAGGCTAAAATTTAGAACTATTGATTTGATGACTAATTGTTGAGTGGATGGCCACCTCTTGACTTGGTGACAACCATTATCTTCTTGTCTGAACAAAACGTCATTGCTAACGTCATAATTTGAACAGATAGTCTTCATACAAGTTCTGAGAATTTGTCTCAGCTTTCCAACAAAATAAGAATGAGCTCATTTAGACTTCTAGAACTCGAGATATGGGTTAAACACTAAATAGTGTCTGGGTTATAGGACAAATTCTGACTTCTCTTTTGTTGCTATAATTTGAACTTGAAAACGGCCGTTTTAAATCTTGGACTCTTCATGAAAGTTTTAGGCCTATGTCTTAGCTTTCCATCCATATAAACCAGACCTAAATCCATGTTCTACTGCTCCAGTTATGATCCAATAACCGAATAATGTTCTAGTTTGAATTGAACAAACATCTCTTCTTTCAGTTTAGCCCTCTCTTTGTCTTTTCACTTTCAATAATTAAACACATCAATCAATACTTTAAATTGTGAGATATGCCTACATTCAAAATGAACATTTACAATAAATTAAAGATATCTTATGTTATCGACTTGTTATTATAAAACATGCTCAAGTTAGGGAATTTAATGATACTTTAAGTGCAATATGATGATATAAAACCTTAATGAAAATACACTTTTAAGTACTAATCAGGTGGCCCTCTCCCCTTGCCTCCTATAAATACTAGGGGAGAACTAGAGATCAAAAAGGGGCTGGAGAAAGAAAAGATAAAGTAGAGGAGACGAGAGAAAAAAACCAGAGAGATGAGGGAACAAATAGAAAAAGAAAAAGAACCAAAAGGAAACATGGGAGAATAGAGGTGGAAAGAAGGAGAGGAGGAAAAGGGAAACAGAAATAGAGAAGAGAGAAAGAGTGAACAAAGCAACATATAAGAAAATAGAAGAGAAAGAGAGAAGGAAGAAAAGTAGAAACAGAGCAGAAGAAAAAACACATAGAAGAAGAAGAACCGTCGACCGGCATAGTAGCTCCTCATTGCCATGCCACCTCGTTTGGAAGAAGAATCACTAGCGCCACCGTTCCTCCCAGTCACCGTTAACAACACCGCCACCACCACCACCACCACTAGAGAACAAAATGAGAAGAATAGAAAAACAGAGGGAAGGAGCAGAGATAACTAAAAGCAGCAGAGAAGAAGAAAAAACAGAAACCGGCAGCAACCATCGTCTGCCACCACAACAACACCACCAAGAACCGCCACCAACATCACCATGAGCCACTAGCATCGCCAATGTCGCCAGGTCAGCTTCCTTCCTTCCTTCCTTCCTTCCTTCTTCTTCTTCTTCTTCTTCTTCTTCTTCTTCTATGTCTTCACTGCCTCCACTATTCACGTTACATATGAACAGTGGAGAGCATCTCCATTATTTAATGGGTCAGACAGAATCGGCCTAGACCAAAATGCTAATGGGTCAGACAGAATCGGCCTAGACCAAAATGGCTGGGCCGGGTTCGGCCCAGTCCAAAAAAATTTCAAAAAAATTCTTTCGAAAATTAGAGATTTTCCTGTGTATTTATCTATCAATTTTGATTAATATTGTTTGTATTTTTATATCATAAAGATAAAAATCTGGTATTAAAATACGTGGTTTTCATTGGAACATACAACCAAGTCTCTCAAAGATAAAAAAAAATAATGTATTTTCATACAACAAAGAAAATTTCAAAAAAAATATGTATCAGTATGTATTTTTTGCTTTAATAACCAGTTTATTAAAGTCATAAGAACTAGGCTAATATTTCAAAAAATACCTAAAAAAATATTTTGTTTTCTTTTAGTATTTGGGATTATGTATTTATACTTAAAATGTATTTTCGATATCAAAAAGGTATTTCTTTTATATTAGAACTGTCGCATCCTCCCAGCGGAGCGCGGCGTCGCGGCGATCCTCGATTGATTTCGGGTTATTTTTGTTTTTGTGAATAAGGGAGTCGCCACCTAGTATTATGATCACTAGGAACCTAACTGGTCTTTCAGAGATTCTAAGGCAAGGGACTGGTTGCGTAAAGGGAAAGTATTAGCACCCCTAGTACGCCCTACCTAAGGTAAACTGCTTGGTGTTTTGTTTGCTTTATAATTATTATAGTGTTAAATCAGTTTTTCTATGTTTGATTCAAACTAAATTTATTAGGATAGAAATCCAAGGAGATTCTATGAGCTTTGAAAGCTCATTTTTCCTTTAGTATTTCAGGAGTTTGCGACTCGTAAATCACAAGGAAGAGGGACAAAAATTTAGAAATCTAGGGCGCTAAAAAAAACCTATTTTTTTTAGTGTTTTATACTCTCACGGCTCATAAACCGTGGAGTAAAATTTTTTTGAAATGTCCTCGATTATAATCAAGGCTTCTTTCAAGGATGTGTGCGAATTTATTATTCCCAATAATATTTTGGATATTCATCTTTAAGGATTTCTTTATCCAAACATTAGCGGTGAATAATAGATGAATCCCCCCCTAAAATAAGATTTTTATATTTTTTGGAATATTGACCAATACCCTTTGGAGTTTTACAAACATGTTGTAAAATCCTGAAATGCAAGAAAATAATTTTTTGTTGTGTTTAAGAAATCCATGCGAAAACACATTTTCAAAACTTTCAATATTTTTTGTACATAAAAAAAGTTCAAAATATGTTAGGGTATTGGCCGTATGCAACACATAAGAAAACATTTTCTTTATATTTTTTTTTATCAAAACACAAACATCACAATTAGACGTAAACACCAAAATGGAAAGTAGCAAGCCATCGTTCATATTACAAGAACTACAAGAAACTTGAAATAATTCGTAACAAAAATCGTTCATAGCCAAATCAACTTAAAATTCTGTACACTGGAAAGGACTAAGCTTGTGTGCATGAGGGAGCCAAAGTTTGAAACTGAAATTTTGAAATCAAAATTCTACTGCATGTGTCCATGACTCTTGGCCTATTTTCTTTTTACCAATCCAGGAGAAACTGCCATACTAGTTTCATACAAAAAGGAAGAGCTTGGAACGGTATGCTTTTATAACACACATATATAACAGACTAGAAACCAAAGCATACCTGGCCGCCTATTTCAATAGAAAAACATGGAAGGACACGAACAGAAAAGGGAGCTGCTAATGAAGAAAACAACAGCCCCTCCCCCGGTTCCTTAATTCTGAACTAGCAAAAGAAAGGAGATAAAAAAAAGAACACCAAAGGCTACCCAATTCTTAACATAGTCACCCATCCAAAACTCAAAACCACGGCAAAAACAACACAAGGCAAGCGTTCATTGTATAGTCTAAAATTGAAACGAATGTGCACAACAAAGACAAAACAGGTACAACAGATTTAAAGGCAGCAAAGGAGGAGAAAGTTAAGACTTACCTGCAGGTCTCACTATTTTCTTTTTTGCGGAAGATGAAATAAAACCAAACAAACATTGCTGTCAAGGATTAGCAGAAAAGCTCCTCTCCGTCTTTTCTTTTTTCTCTCCTCTTTCCTCATAATAACACCAGAATGCAAGAAAAGAACTCCCTCTATTTACTGTGTTTTTCTTACTCTCTGCCTCTCTTGCGTTTTTCTTCTCTTTTTATGCTCTTTTTCTCTCCATTTTTCCTCCCTTTTTTTTTTCTCTAGTTAGGTCATTAGAAGGGCTTATATATAGTCTAAATATGTCTCTATTTAAGAAGGATTCAATGCAATAATCCTAGGATGCAAATCCCTACTGATTTGCAGTAAAAAAAACGCAAAAGGAAACTGTAATATTTTGATTTTGTGTTGGTGCTTTACGTCTGATTTCTTTCTAGTTTTAGAGGATGGTGTGGCTCTTTTCTTTCCTTCCATAGGGCCAGTTGCTCCCTTTGAAATGAGGCAACAAAAACGTGGTCTTCAACTCCAAAAATCAGACGTGATGAGAAAGGAAAACAGCAGAGAAAAAAGGAAAGAAATCAAATGGAGGGTGCAGTTGCAAAGTCTTATTTTCCTTATTCGATGTGGTAAAAATCCTGTCATTTATGATGATCCAGCCCCCCTCTCCAGCTTTCAATATCCTTCTTCAATTCAATCCCTTATTTTAACACTTTTCGATTCAGTCCTTGGTAAAAAAAAATCCTTCGAATCAGTCCCGCGAACTTGGGCTATATCCTTCTCGCGGCAAAATTTTTTGCCTTCACGTTAGATATTCAAATGATAATATCTTGAGCTTCTGATATCTAAATCAAGTGATTCAAAAGCCCAAATTCATCTACGCGTCTAGGACTACAACTTTGATGAAGGAGTTGAAGTGAGATAAAATCTTTTTACAAAACAAAATCTAGCAGTAATTTGTTTGGTCAAAAGGGATCTCCAAGTCTAACTCAAAACCTGACGAATGCTGAGAATCCTAATATGACTGAAAGTATGAACTAAGAACAAAAATCACAAAAACTAGGCCAAAAATAGAGTTTTTTTAGTGCAGACTCAGGTCAATATCCTTCTCGCAGCAGAATTCTCTACCTTGACATTAGATATTCAAATAGGAACATCTTGAGCCTCTGATATCAAAATCAAGTGATTCAAAAGCTCAAATGCATCTACGCATCTAGGACTACAACTTTGATGAAGGAGTTGAAGTGAGATAAAATCTTTTTACAGAACAGAAACTGGCAGTAATCTAGTTGGTCAAAAGGGATCTCCGGGTCTAACTCAAAAACTGACGAATACCGAGAATCCTGATATGACTAAGAGTATGAACTAAAAACAAAAATCACAAAAACTAGGCCAAAAATAGAGTTTTTTTAGTGCAGACTCGGGTCAATATCCTTCTCGCTGTAGAATTCTCTACCTTGACGTTAGATATTCAAACAGGAATATCTTGAGCTTCTGATATCGAAATCAAGTGATTCAAAATCCCAAAATCATCTACGCATCTAGGACTACAACTTTTATGAGGGAGTCGAGTGAGATAAAATCATTTTAGAGAACAGAATTTGGCAGTAATCTAGTTGGTCAAAAAGGTTCTTCATCTGACAATGCTGAGCATCCAAATCTGACTGAGAATCTGCCCTAAGAACAATAATACCTAGGACCTAATAAAGGCATATGTTAATTTTTTAACATGTCATGAGTGACAAAATATACATAGGATGGTCAGATATCGTACGAAACCGAGTCAAAATCAGAGCCTAAGTTGGAACAAAAAATTGCGACAACAGCAAAACCATTTTTTTAGTGCAAATTCTGAGGAATTTATTCAACCTTAAAGACCAGATAAAAAGAAATGAATTTAGCATTATGAAGACTCCTGATCAACCTAAGAAAACCTGATGATTTTGATAGCAAAAGGGGAAGGATAAAAAAGAGCAGAAAACAGCTCAAACATGGTTTAAAAAAAATATTTCTTTCTCTTCCGCTTTTGTCAATCTTCTGGCAAACATAAGCTAAACTCCTACACTCTTGTTCAAAATGAGTATACACCATCTCTAGCACGTGGGGTCCAAAATTGAGTAAACAACGAGAACGATTAGGTTTTTACCCGATTAGATAAATACTTCCTTACCGATGAGGACTTTTATTAAACTGTAGACAGACTAACAATTAGAAAACACGACAAGACCTTAGTATTTCTATCAAATGAGTAAACAATGCAGCCTACCTTAAATAGGTCGTATTTGTAGTGCCAATACCTTTTCTTTACGCAACTAGTCTCCGTGCCCGATCTCTGAGACCAGTTAGGGTTGCTAGTGACCAAAATACTAGGTGGCAACTCTCATTCTATTTTTCCACTAATAAAAGACAAGAATTCCTTGTCTCCCTATATTTGCCAGATATATACGACCTGAGAGTGGATGATCTTCGCGACGCCGTATACGTGCAACAAAAGCAATGCTGAAAAATTAACAAACTAGTTCTAAATAAAATAGAAAAAAAATCATAAATGAACTAAAATATCATAATTCATAAGTCATCCAAGTGTCCAACCTCTAACATGTAATCCACACAAACCACTAGTGAGAAATCTCTTGAAATAATTTTAGCTCTCTTTCATGTTTTTAAGTATTTCTTTGCACTATATGTTCTGTAACATAACCTTTCATGTCTAAAAAAATATATAAGGCATAGAATCCTACTTATAGGAAAAACCTAATAACCCTATAAATTATAAAATATCAATTTGCTCGCTGAATAATATCATATATATTATTTTAGAAATTTGTTTAATCAAGTCCCTACTTGATTTTTCTAGTTTTGAAATTTTAATCTCATGCATTAATTACACTATAGTCCTTAATCTCTAAAACTTATTCACAATGAAGTCATATTTGATTATTCATCCTATATTATTTTGATCAATAGTTCTTAATATATATGACTCATTAGCTTCCTAATAAGTTGATCCAAATATAAATTATAATTCTAATGAAAATAGAATAAAATAATTAAAAAAATAATATATAATTAATTCATCAATTGATTGATTTATGTTTTAAGATCAAATGCATACTTTGTCAAATCATGTTTGTTCTCAACACTATAATTATTGATCATTTGAATAAAATATGATTTTTTTTCAAATCTCATTTTGTATTGGGAAATGATTTTACAATCAATCTTATTTGACAACATGTGGAATATTTTCTCTAATTCATCTAGGGTGTTGAATTTTCTGTTGATCACTCAAAGACCTTTATATTGTTCATTTTATATCTAATATCTTCTTGTTTGTTACCTTTGATTAGAACAACATGTAGTCAAGATCAAAGGATGACATTCCATTTATAAGATAACTTAATGATCTCAAGTCTAAGAATCACTTATAGAACTGCTATGTGAATATTTTCATAGACACATATAATCTTTACATTTGGAATCCTTATATAGGTCATTTCAGTGTAAATTTCATGTGAAAAACACCTACATTTTAGTTTCAAGTATTCCTCATACCTTAGTTTAACAGAACAATTGTTTTTTTTCATAAAAGAAAGAACGTAATAAATATCAATCTTAATGCACCAAATAATATTCAGTTTTAATAGAGTATTGACTAAGAATATTTAGAAATAATGCTTTAATGAAATAAGAATCTCATAATTATAACAATTTTATAATTTCATTTGCAAAATATTTTTATCACAAGAACTTTATCTTTAATCTAGACTCATTAATCAAATATTAGATTTATTTTTGTCATGTGTAACTAACCGATTAACTATATAACATATGCATTAACATATAAATGCCTTTGGTCACCACATAAAATATTAAAGTTATTTTTGTGATTCAACAATACAAGAACATCTTATTCATTCACTATACACATTACTCCTACTCATTTTTCTACACATTTTTCTCTCTCGTTATTTTTCTTTCTTGTACATTAGTTTTTACTTTTACATTTACTAATTTAAGTATCAGATGATTCTTTATTCCAATAAAGTACTTGTTTTTCAAGAATAAGCATGACTAAAAATAAAAGTTTACATTCAATTTCATCACATTCTCACCCAATACATAGCTGTGAAAAGTCTAATCCAATCTAAAGCTTTCACGACTTCATTAAAAATTAAAGAATGATAAAATTTGGTATCACCAACTAAGAATAAATTTATACTTACAATTTAATAAATAAAAAGTAAATTGAAACTTAAATTTAAAAGCTCAAAGTTAAAACTATAATTTAAATTGTGAATGATTGATTCCTTAGATTTGCTCCTATTTAATCTAAATAGACATTATATTTCTAAAAACAATTATAAAATTAACTTATAAATTTATCTTATTTTTCATTGTATATCATTTTTTTAATTGCATATACTAACTATCAGTATTAAGATGAAGTATTCCATTTGAAACTAATTATAAATTTGGATTATGTCAAAAAAAATTTAATTATTCTTCATATTTTCCCAAGAAATATAAAATATTTAATTAGTTACAAGTTACACACATTAAATTTCTAATTTTTTAGTGAATTGAATACTGCAACAAAAATTTATTAACTTTTTGAGTATTAAATTTAATATTTGAATTTATTCCTTAGGGTAATTTTGTTCAACTTGTAATTAACACAACTAAAATATATGGTTCTTTCATTTTTTGTAGCACCTAAATCCTCTAACAATGCAATATTCATAACCATCTTTTTTCCTTCTTGATCTTTTACATTTTTCTTCATATATATTTTTTTCATCACATTAAATTTCTTTTAAATTACACCTTTCCAAATTATATTCCCATGGTTTTCACTCTTAATTTTTATTTCTATTTATATTTCTTTGTGTTTCCAGTATGTTATTGAGTTTTTTAACATAAAATTAAATATTTATTTTGCAAAATTAAATGAAAATTAGTTGTCAATATCAAATTGAAGGACAAGGACCAAACTTAACATAACTTGAAAAAAGAAATACTTTTAAAAAAGTAAAAAAAAATGCAATTTCATCCTTGTATTTTTAATTATACAAGTTTAGTCCTTGTTATTTTTTACACTTTAACCTTGAAAAACAATGATGAGAGAGAAAGTGTTCATTCAACCACCATAAATCAATGAACATTATATCCATTGGTTGATCTTAGAGAGGATATTTCAACGAGGGTGGTATATCTGCTTAAACACATAAAAAAAGATTTAGACTAATAAGTAGTTTTTTATTTGGCTTGATTTTGCGCTTGAAGTTATTTCATGATGTTTTAAACATAAAAATCTATTTATTAAGGTTTATAAGATGTTTTTAAGATGTTTTTAGATAAAAATAAGTTCAAAAAACTCTTCCATGATAGATGACATGTCATGGAAGATTTTTTTAAAAAAAAACACACTATAGACCATTTCATTGTACAAATAAATGACGTGTTATGGACCTTGATTTTCTAATCACCTATCACCTGCTATAAATAAAAAATTGGAGTGGATGATGTCTGCTTTAAAAAAAAACTAGTAGGCACGCGGGCCTATACTTTTGATGGTTAGCTAGATTCTTAGGCCTAACTTGCTAGGCCTAATAATACCTAACCTTATTTGTTTGTTTTTCTTCATAAATATTTTCTATTTATTATTAATACTCTTTTTTATTATAATTTGTCTTTAACCTATACAAAGTTAAGAAAAGAAATTACAATGAAGGATGCATCATCTTCTTCTTAAAATAATCTGCTTGACATGTGAGCCTAGACTTTTGATGGTTGGCCAAACACTTGGTCTTGATGTTATTTTGTTTTATAATTTTTTTATTTAATAATACTCTCTCATATTATAATTTGTTTGTAATTGTTTTAAAAAACATTTGTTATTAGCAACGAGAATTAACCCTCAACATAAACTAAATAAAAACATGTAAAATAAAATGGATAGCCTGTGTTAACTATTTGTATTTGCATCTACCTTTTGCTTTTACTAGGAATATTAACTTCATGTTTTATTAGTTAATAAGCATTAACATATCCTTTTTTATAGATTATTTCATTTATTTTAAATTTTTTTATAAAAAAAAAACAATATCTTGTCATTTCCTTCATTTAAAAAAATCATGACACTAAAAAATGCATCCATAACACATAAGCTTCCTTCTCTCATGTTAAAAATTTACTTGAAATCTTACATGTAGTGTAGAGTGGATATAAGGCTAGTTAGCTAAAACACTAAAAGATTTGGGTTATTTCCTAGTCCATTCACTTTTTTGAACAGTGAAGCAACTCCCCTCATGTTTTTTTTTTTTTAATTCCATTCTCATACTTATTTTCTTTTTGATTTAATCCTTTTGTGGTCTAACTAAATGAGATAAATCTTAAATTGTAGTAAAAAGATAAAATTTTAAGTGAAAGGATCATAATATAAAATATAGATAAAATACGTGATCAATCTCAAGTTTCTTAAATTTATATTCAGGTCCAAAAAAAATTTAGTCTCTAGGTTTGATAAAGAAGAGAAAAACGCATCGAAAAACAATGAAGTTGCTTGTTAGCCACATTATGGCTAAAAAAAAAAAAGATATTGTGTCAATGAGTCTCTCTTCTTGAGAGAAGTTTATGAAGGTGGATTTTCTATCTAAACATGGCAAGAAAGTAGTAGATTAGCATTTGGTTTATTTTAATTTGTTTAATTTTCATTTTAAGAGTGATTTTGGGGTGTTTTGAAGTTGTAAAATTGTTTTTGAAGTTTTAGATGGTGTTTATAATAAAAATGAGTTGAAGAATATCATTCGGCAACATCAAGTAGTCTACCACTTTAGGCAACCTATCATTCGCCTTAAAAAAAATACAAGACCAAACGACACTTCATCAATTATTGATGAAGAAAAAACCAGGCACAAGCCTAGGCTACTAAGCCCTAGCGTACGTGGGTTTCATTAAGGCCACACATGTGGACATTTTCTATCAATGCATGGTTATTATTATTATTTACCTCTTTTCATAACTATTTCTATTTAAATATTGATCTTTTTATAATTTATTTTATTTACATGATATTTTAAAGAGATTAGTTTTATTTAAAGCGAATTTTTTCTTTCTTAAATTTTATATAAATTAGCTATATTTTTATAAATTTTGTATGTAAAAAAATAATTTGTTATTGGCAACAATATTTAGTCCTAAGATAAAATTAATAAAAATGTTTGAAAAAAAATGATAATCAGTATAAAAAATTTATAGATGCCTCTATCTTTTATTTTTAATATGAATATTATCTTTTATATTTTGATATTTAATTAGTGTTAATAATTGTTTTTATTTATCAGTTCATATATTTTTTAATTTATATTTATAAAGCATAAACAATATTTTTTTATTTCTCAATTAAAAAAAAGATACATGAATACATATTCATAACATAATTATTATTTTTTCATGTTGGAAATTGATTTGAAATTCTATTAAACAATGTTTACATTTTTTAATTAAAAAATCATGATATTTTAAATTACATATAAAACATTAACACATTATTTTATAATTTTCAAAATTAATTTTAATTCTACTAAAAATATATACAAAAATACCAAGACTTTCTTCCTTGGGAAAAAGAAAAACCCGAGTCATTATTATATTTTATTTTATATAGAAAACAACTAAAAAGTTGCTAGAATTTTAGGTGAGGTTAGGTTTTAACGAACTCAATCTCTCCATGAAAACAAACTTGTAGAGTTGCAGTTCTAGATTACAGTGCCCGTTCACTTGAAAAACAAATTTATGAGTACAATTCAAATTAAAGAAAAAGTGAATCCGAAAAACAAAAGGCTGAAACAAAGGCAATGATAAAAAGAATGCAGGCACGCGAGAGGGATTTAAAAAAAAAAAATTAGATAGCTTCCTTTTGATGATCAAGATAGGTAGCATGTGGAAGCGCCTTTATCCACTCAAACGTTCGATGACGTGACATAGCTTGCTTTCCCTGCTGCTGCATCAGCTGCTTTTTCACAATTCTACTCTTCATCTTCAACTCTTGCAGCTTCTCCTCTGTGGACCCTCTTTCACTTTTATCATTATTGCCATTTCCTGCGCTACGACTCCTGTCGTTACTGCTTTTCAAGGGAAATGGTTTCACTGCACTAACTGAACAGCTACAGCCACTTAATAACCCTTCCCTTTTTTGCAACAAACTCTGTTTCCTCCGTTTCTCCATGTTCTTCCCACAATCATTGCTATTATGTCTACTCATATTCTTGATTTTGCACCCGCTTTTACTGCTGTCACTGCTAACATTAATTTTTCCACATTTCTTGATGCTTGAATTGCTTTTGCTGCTACTAGAGCTACTATTTCTACTAACAGAATTACGGACCTTAAGATCTTGTAATTCAATCTCTGGTGTACGGATCAAACCCAGTCTAAAAAAGTCCCAAAATGAAGAATTTCTCGGTCTGTTACAGGCTGCATTTCCCAGTGAGGTACTGGAAAGTCTAATTTGAGGCTTTGGACTTCGATGGGTTAGAAACTGGTTTTGAATTTTTGGTTTTATCATTCTTGTGCTGGCAATAGCAGAGCTTGTGTTGTTGCTGCTTGATGAGTAATGACTTCTGCTGCTGCTGCTCATGCCACTGAAAGCGGTGAAAACACCAATTGAATTGTGGTCCGTGGAGGCTGACCTTGATAGGCAATGGCTTGGGTTCATGCTGCTATCGCTCTCGAACTTGTTAACACCACTTTCTGAGCTAAATGAGAGACGAAGAGGGAGAATTTGGCCTTGAAAGAATATATCATCAGCTGCACACATATCTGATTTCTTAGAAAGATAGCCATCACCACCCCAGGGACCGAAGTCGAAATCTTCTTGATTTGTTTCAGTTCCTTGATGAGTTTCTTGATGTCTACTTGATTGATTGTTCTCTTCTTTCATCCTATTGACTGGTAAATCACACAGTGATAATGCTTCTTCTACCTGATCTTCTTCCTCTTGAGTACTGAAGTCCGAATGCTCTCGTTTCTCTTCCGCAGAACTTGTAGCCATTTCTGGAAGGTAAAAGTAAAACTAAAGGTTTTGTTCAAATACTTTCGGGGTAAGTGTGTTGCAGGCTACCCAAATACTAAAGAGATCGAGATTTATATACAAAGAAGAAGATATTTAATTTTGAGAAAGAAACATAGATTTTGAATAAGCTTGCATAAGAGAGAGAAAGAGACAAGTGGAATATAAAGAAGTATTCCAGAAAAGAAAAGAGAAATGGATAAGTCAGTAAGTGTGTTTCAGGCTACCCAAATACTGTTTTATTTCTTACCTATATGGGACCAAAACACACTGTAGCTACTCAGCCGACCATCAACTGGGCAAGAATGTTTGATCTCTCATTCTCAGAATATTATAGGATGTTGATGTTCATGTGGGACAGTTCTGGCATGAGAAAATCCGGTATGGTCACTTCCGTTTTCTCTTGCAATTTTGGAAATGCAACTCAACTCAATGTCACTCTATGATGGACAGCTTTGTTCGGCACTAGAGGTTTAATAGGGAGATTCATTTAATGGAGTAAACTGTTTGGTTGCAAACGAGATTCCTCACTGTATATACTGTAAAAAAGTCCCACTTGGATATGTGATGGTGGCATAATTGAGATGGAGACTAGTGGAGACTGGACAGGAGGGGATTGATGAGGTTTTAATTAGGAGATTTAAGGGTCGGTGAGTGGGATTGATGTTGCAATAGATTATTAACCTATAAATTTTTGTGGTGAGTTTTGGTTGCAACAAGGTTGAATGTTTTGCCGTGGAAATGGAAAGGATCTATATCTTTAATTTTGCTTTCTAATAGAAAGGACGTTTTACCATACCAACCAGATGAGATAGAAAAGTAATGGCTTATATTGAACTGCATTGGCTGGATGCAATGCCTTATACGCTTATAATGATTCATCAAAGAACGGGTTGAGTTTTGTGTTGATATAACATGAAAGGGTGATTGTACAATTGAAAACCCCTGAAAGATCTAGAGGTGTGATAGTTGTGGTGTTTGTTTTGAGATTGTGAAAACACTAATTGTATGGGTCATGAGTCATAAAAGCAAGCTTGAGATTTAATGTTGCAAAAGGAGTTAAAAATACAACAAAGATAATAGATAAAGTTAATTAAAGATTATGATTTCGTAATAGATTATTAGATTATTATTCGGGAAAGTTTAATGTTGTTGCAAATACTGATATAAAAAAAGAAATAAAATTGAAGAAATTTGATGTACAAATAAGAATTGGACCTGAAGTGTTTTTATAAGCACAACTTACGTGCGATCAGTTTTTAAAGATAAAGTGTTAGAAGCTCACTAAAATGATGAAGATATGGAAAAAATGAGTATATGGTGAAATTAAGAATGAAAACGCCTTTTCAAATTCTAAAAGACAACATGGTAATAATTGGTAAAAGGATGTATCTACCTAGTGATAATGCCTTGAAAAAGAAAATTTTAAAATAGATTCATGAATCTAAGTTTGTTGTGCATCCAAGAAGCACAAGAATGTACAAGCATTTGAAAGAATTTTATTGGTGGCTTAATATGAAGAAAGAGATAGCAAACCATGTGGCTCAATGTGTGATATGCCAACAAGTAAAGATGGAGTATCAAAAGCTTGTAGGACCCTTGCAATTGGTAACGACCTCAATTTTCGGGACAATGATACTTGTTTCACATGAAAAAAATAACACCTCTTATTTCTATAACCTTTTGAGCCATGAAACTCACAAGAAATAGGTAATATTTTTTTTACACATTCTTAAATATTCATATAAACACTGCTAAAATTTCTCCTGAAATTTTGGTAGAGTTTCCTCTATATCTAAGACTCCCAAGTTATCAACAAATACCTATGCACTTCCATAACAACTTTCCAACTCTTTAATCTAATAATCCTGAATCGTATCTCATCATTATTTAAACAGCAATTTCATGTCTTCTTTCAAGTATGACACCTTTTTTTAGCATTAAAGACAATTGCAAATGGAATAAATGAAACAATATTCGAACCATAATAAAATCATAAACATTAACAAGTTAAGAAACTTAAGTTAGCTATACAGGTGCAGGAAGATAAAAGCATTTAGATCATAAATTATAAATTTATAATCTTTTAATTACAGACCCAAAAGATATAAAATGCCTTGATGTTTATTATCACTACCTATAGCTAAAAAGGAATTTTTATATCAAGCTCTACTTGCACATATTAACCTCATCACAACCATATTAAACCTAATAAATCTACACTTGCACACCCTACATTGTCATTAGGGCCTATAACTACTACAATGTGAACTTCCACAACAACTATATTTTTACTACTCTTACACCATGACCTAAGCCTCCTAATAGTCTATAAACAAGATACAATTAGTTCATCTCAATAACTCACACACACACTTTCAATCCATTTTATTTTCACTATTATTGCCACTCATAGTATATATAACACTTTTGTTCTATATATAAATCCTTAGAACAACGGTTATTCACCTATCATATGTACTGGCCTACACTCATCCATTATCTTCTAGTTTGATTATTAACATTACTACTCATTACTTTACCTTAGGACGCATTTGTTGTCTTAATCATCCTATCTTCCATTAACGCCCCTCCTTAATCTCCTTATATAAGTTTTCCAACTAAACCAACCCTATCCCATTGGATACACTGTACCCATTTGTGTTTTTTCTCTATCACCAATCCTTACCTTGTCATCCTTACGACCTATCATGAGCTTTTCTTTGTTAATTAATTTCCATAATTTTTTGGCTATTAAACAATCTTGTTCTTAATCTCAATTAATACAATTACTCCCTGCCTCATGGAATATTCGTTAAATTATGTTGGTCACCTTTAAAACTTTCACTACAACTCAATGTCTTGTTTAAAACTTGTTATCCATATAGTTGTCACATAATCCCAGTTATCCTCACAATGATGCCAACTAAATTTGACCATCCATTTAAGGATGCCAATAGATCTGGCCATCCATACAAGAATGCCAATCAAATACGGCCATCCACATAAGGACACCTCTCAAATTCAGCCATTCACACCTCTTTGTTCTTTCACCTTATTCATTCTTTCCTTTTATACTTTCAACATAAAGATTTTGAACGTGCATTTAAAGGATTCATAATTATAGAATTAATAAAACTTTAAAAGTAATTGTAAGGTTTCGAGATGTCAAGCACCTACCTAAAGTCTCAGGTCATATAGTCGTACCCGATTTTAAACACTCCCCCTAGCTATTTTGAACTTGGCGAACATTAAAGCTACATTACCCTTCTTTATTGGAAAATTGATCATTCAATAGTTAAAACAAATTCTGCAATTTACAATCATAATATAATATGGGTTATGTTTTTTTATTCAAAGTAAAAGCTTGTTCCCTCGCACCTGATATAGCCATTTTTGAATTTAAGACACCCTCATTCTTATTTCATGTATTTTCATGCTTGTATAATGATGTATGATGCTCCATTAATTTTAAGGTTTGGGTAAGACATTGTTTAGTTTATGGCTTGTAATGCGAGTTTATAATCAAAGAAAATTTATCAAACAATGGGCTGCTAGGCTATATAAGGTACATAACAAAGAATACTTTATTCATGTTTATGTATGCATGTAAGAGTATGATTTTGATTAGAATCAGAGCAAGTTCTAGAGAAACAAAACCAAAATCATCATTGATGTGTTAGTCATAAGGCTCAAAATATCATGGGCTTGTGTTTACAAAATCCAGTTACTTTAGGCTTAAAGAAAATAGCTTGACTAAACAATCTTAAAAAAAAAGACAAAATCATCATTGAATTATGTTATGATTTTTTTATGAGCTCAATTAAGAATTCATTAATGACATTAACAATTAAGACATTGAAATAGCACCACCATAAAAAATATTTTGATCCCATAAATATGAAAATTATATTTGCAACAAACATGAAGATGCATGCATATTAGAATTGCCAAAGTAGAGCATAATGCCACCAACATAGATAACCTGTAAATCCCCCCCACACTTAATATGGACATTGTCCTCAATGACCGTATTAAAGAGAGAGGGGGAAGTAGTTTTTCTTTTTGGACTTCAGTTAGAACATTTGCAATAATCACTGGTAAGGTTTCATCCTCTCCCAAATACATATACTTTAAATGTTTGGGTAAAGACTTCAATTCCAGCTTCGAGGCCTGTTTAATAAAATGTAAAATCTTTTCATTAGAATTTTATAGTTATAAAGGAGAGTTAACCAACCTATTTGCCATTTCCAGTAATGAATGCAAAGACATAATTGTTTTTTTCATGTCCGTATTATTTAGAGTCTTCTAGATATTTTTTTCACTAATCAACTCACATACCCTACAATCACATATTTACAAACCATCAAAATTCAAAAATAATTAATGCACAAACTAAACATCAACCAAATTCTAAAATGGACCTTTTAAAGATTGGGAATATATTGGAGAGGTTTTTGTAAACAAGGGAACAATGCTGAAAGGCTTTAGAAATGGAGTAATAGTGGTGGCGCATAGTCTTAACACACCACTGTTACAGTCAAAGCGTGGGACCACGCGCTGATATTGATGGATTGAAGAAAACTGTTGGATCAATTAGATCTCCCTCTTCTCTTCACGTCTATGCCAGCAGTGTAACTAGGAACCACCTCCAACAAAATATCCAAGGAAAGTTTTATTTTTTTGGTTATTTTTATTCCTTTTCTCCTTGGTTTGTTCTCAGTTTCTTTTTCCTTCCCACCATCGATTAGGCTACTGTTATTATTGGTTATGGTTGGCTATGGTTGTGGAAGAGTTGTTCTCATAGTTATTGGTGGCTATTAGAGGGTTTGTCATGTGTTAAGAAGTGGATGATATTGGTTTAAGACAAACGTAAGCTGATGATGTGGTCTGAAAGGTGAATGGATGACTATTGTTGATGGTGGTATTATTGTTTGGAATTGATGGAAAATAAAGATGTGTAAGAAATGGGTCTCGGTTTGAAGAAGCTAGGCATGATGATTAAGTGAATGATTGATAATGATTGTGTGTGGTATAGTTAGTTAGAGGAGGAAACGTAGTTGAGAAGAGTCATCATCGACAATGTCAAAAAGTGGAAAGGCTATTATTGTGGTTATTGATTTTAGGCCACTAGTGTCAGGTTTTTATGCTAGCGAGAATAAAAAGATAGGAGTGGTGGTAGTTGTGTGGCTTGGTAGTATTATGAAATGTATATATATAGGAAATATTATAGGACTACTTAAGTGTTGTAATCTCTACTTTAACTATTGTATATTACCCTACATATATAAATAGGAAAGGTTGGCTAACTAAGAGGCTAAGCCTCTTATTTTTCTTCAACTTAGTATTAGAGCTTTAACACATTAAAACTCCTCTCTCCCTAATGGACTTTGCTGCTACCGACTTCTCCCTCTATCAAACCGGTGCTGCAGCATCACCAACCGGCCACGCATAGGCTATTGTTGGTGGCTCTTTCCCACAACAGCAGACCCCCTCTCTTGCAGAGCAAAACAATGGTTCCTCTTCTTATATTTTTGTCTTCCTCTTCATATTATAGGGACCTCAACTCTAGCCATAGTTGTTTTGTCCAATACTCATCAAGTTATTTCGTTAAAGCTTACAAACAACGATTATCTTTATTGGTGAATGCAGATAAAGTCATTTCTTCTTGGTCAGGTATCTTCTACTTTATTGATGTCTTTGTGCCATATCTTCCTTCAGGTAGACTGTCAAACCTCTAATTGTGTTTGGCCTACCCTTGAGCAAGCTCTCGTCTTTCCATCTAATTCTTGCATTATGCATAATATCATATCAGCCTCAGCTTCAACCATAACAAAGGTTGTTTTCATGGCAACTGGCGTCCTAACAACAACTACAATAGCAATCAACACAGATCTGACTTTCATGGTTTTCAGGGGTACCGACTAGAAGCAGAGCAACTAACAGTAAAACATAAAGAACTCTGGTTTTTCGTAGTGGTCTCCTCACCGGTCTCTTAAGCAAAACATCAAGTGTCTGCTCTGCTTCTTCTTTAGCCACACAGCCCCTCAATGTGCTCAGTTTCACAGTAGTGAACAACAACCTACTACCCATCTTACTACTGGTAATGCTTCTGCTTTTACTTGGTTCCCGGACACTAGTGCGAACCAGCATATTACACCCAATCTTGCAACTCTAATTGAGCCTACACCCTATCTCGATAATGATCATTTGCATGTTGGTGACGATAAGAGCCTTTCCGTATCCAATATTGGACATACCTTGTTACATACCTCAAAACATAATTTTACCTTATCTAGCATTCTTCATGTTCCTCATATTACTAAGCCGCTACTTTCTGTTCAAAAATTTTGTCGTGATAATAATGTCTATTTTAATATATATATATATATATATATATATATATATATATATATATATAGGAAATATTAGGGGACTACTCTAGTGTTGTAATCTTTACCTTAACTATTTTATATTGCCCTACATAAATAAATAGAAAAATTTTGCTAACTGGCAGCAATGATTGGTGTTCAGTGGGTTCTATGTTGGGTTATATTCATGTTGAAGAATAGATGTTTTTGCAAGATAAAGGCATTAATGTAGCTTAATAGAAAGAGAGAGAGCTGTGAAAAACTGGTGCGTATAGGTCAAGTCCAGTATAGGGGCATAATTTTCTTAATGAATTAAAGAAAGATGGTGTAAATCCTAAGAAAATCAAGGCTGGATTAAATTAAAAAAATAAACTAAACTAAAAAGAAATGGGGGCAAAATGAATACACTTAAAGAAAATGGGGCCTAAATGCAAATAAGAATAATTATAGAGCATAAATACTCATCTTCTTACCAAAAACAAATTTGCAGCTATCGTAAAGAAGAAAAAAAGAGGGAGTTTTTGTATCCATTTTTACAAATCAAGAGAGAAACACCAAAATTTCAACAACCCATCCAAGATTAAGGGTTATAAGTAAAATAAACACTGGTGGGCAAGGGATTAACAAGAAAAATTGAACAAGAAGAGAAGAGGGGAAGGTTGACTGTCATTAGAAAGAAAAGAAGGGATCAAGACCTTGATTCGTACCGGGTAAGGTATTCTAAACATGGTCTTATAAGTCATTTAAAAATCGATTATAAATTGATGTCTGGATGTTAAATTATATATTTGAGTTCTATAACTCTAGATATAGTTAAAAATCTGAGGAAAGGTCAGATAGTAACAGTTGGACAGTAACAGTCTAAATGTTTGTTGATGAACAATTGTGATTGTCTTAGAGGCAGAACTGGGTTCTCCTTTCTTTAGAGAACTTGCAGCCTCATGTCTTAACTTTCCAACGAGATAAATATCGCTTGAATCGGAGTTCTATAAATCGAGATATAATTAAAAATTTAAGGAGAGGTCAGATAGTAATAGTTCAAAAACGAGACTGTAATAGTTGGACAGTAACAGTCGAAATGTTTGTTAATGAGCAATTTTGACTATCTTAGAGGCAAAAATGGGTTTTCTTTTCTTCAGAAAACTTGTAGCCTCATGTCTTAGCTTTCCAACGAGATAAATCTTGTTTGAATCAGAGTTCTATAACTTCAGATATAGTTAAAAATCTGAGGAGAGGTCAGATAGTAACAGTTCAAAAACGAGACAGTAATAGGTGAATAGTAACAGTCCAAATGTAAAGAAAGGAATGATAATTGGGTTGGACAAAGAACGACAATATTAATGGGTGAAAAGAGAAAAACGTAAAATATTAAGAAATGACTGAAAGAAAGACTTATTGATTGTTGATATGGTTATTATAAAACATATCCTTGAGTGAGGGAAATTTATGAGACGAACCTATGATTTGCAAGAGGGACCATAGGCGTGGTGTAACAGCAGCAGCAAGGGAGCACGAGTAGAGCTTCTATTGCAAGTAGGTGAATCGCACCTTTACCTTCTAGTTAAATTCCATGATTTAATATATATTACTGATGTGAAATGTGAATTACTGAATGTATGTGTACTCAAGGGGAAAGGTTGTTGTGTGAATTGCTAAGTGATGAAATTATCAGTGACAAAGGAAATGTGAGAAGTGTGATTTAAGACATAAACTAGCATACATTTAGTGTATGTTAGGATCCCAGGTAAGGGGATTGCCATGTTTGAACTAACATACATTTAATATATGTTAGGATCCCGGGTAAGGGGATTACCATGTTTTGGCTAGCATACATTTAGTGTATGTTAGGATCCCAGGTAAGGTCGGGTAAGGGGATTACCATATATTGGCTAGCATACATTTAGTGTATGTTAGGATCCCGAGTAAGAGGATCACCTTGCATCGACTCCTACGAGGTGATGATGATACCAGTGAAAGTGGTATCGGTAATGTGTTAAACAAAAATAATCATGTTTGATCTTATAAAGTCTGGAATGGAGGTTAATAGTAAAAGAAGGAATGTTTATTAATAGTTGAATAAGGAAGAGATTATAATGAAAACTAGAAGGGAGAAGTGAACAAAATATGAACGCATGTTACACTGTTGAAATTGTTAGATATTCGTGTTATTATATTTATGTGATATTCACTTTTTAGTAATATGTATTTTGTTTCAGGATCATCGCATGCACGACAAGAGTAGATCCTAGCTTATGTTCCCTTCTTGTAATTTAGGTTCTAAGAGGTATACCCTGGTATTTTGTAAACATTAAAATATTTGTATAACTTAATTTGTATAATTAATGTTTAAACTTGATTGAATGAACTTAACTTTGTAGTTCATATAACCACATTTCATGTCTATGTATTTATATTTTTTTTATCCATCCATAATGATATTTTGTTATATAATGTATATCATGAATATTGTGGTTAATAGGTGTGAGAATATTTGTGGAAATTGAAACCCAGGATGATTGAGTCAGGATTAAGTTATGAGATGCGAGTTATTAGAAGTGTAACAGGTTACATGTCGATAACTTGGGACCTTCTAGTATAGGGGGGACTCTACCGAAATTTTGGTAGATTTTAATATGAAAACCAAGAATATATATATGTACAAAATTTAATTACTCTGTTTTCGATTGACATGAGATTGTTGTTTTTATGGAATAGGGGATGTCACAATTTAGTATCAAAGCTCAGGTTGCTATTCCGGGGACAAGAATGATTATATGATTTTGAAATGTGTTTCAATATGGTGAGAACAAGGCAAAGAGCCAGGACTGATCCATCTCTAATTCGGGGAACCTCACCTATTCATATTAGGGGGAGTAGTCACCATAGTGCAATGGGTGAAGGGTATGAGAGAGATATGTTGTATAACTTACGGTGGTGAAGAGGATGCTGAGGTTGCTGGGCATTGGCTGAGGAAAGTGGAAAGAGTTATAAATTAGATGCAGGTGCCAGAGGAGCTACGGGTAGATTGCATGACTCAGCTATTGGTTGATAGTGCCCGCTCTTGGTAGGAGACCATTAGAGAGAGGAGATCAGGGGAGGTATTGAGATGGAGGGACTTTCATGAAGAGTTTGAGGAGAGGTATTATTCTTAGGAACATAGAAGGGAGAAAGAACATGAGTTTTTGGATTTGAGGCAGAGAGATTTGACAGTTCTGGAGTATGAGAGGAGATTTCAGGACTTAGCAACTTTTGCCTCCACTTACCTTCCCACAGAGCGCCACAGGGTGAAGAGGTTCCGTGATGGACCGAGGCGGAAACTGAGGATGATATTGATAGCCATGCAGTTTCAGTCTGTGCGGGAATTGGTACGAGCTGCTCAGGGTATGGAGAGGGTAATAAGGGATACCCTGAAACCAATGGTCAAACAGAGTTAGGTAATTGGATGTAAGAGGAGAGATTTTGAGTTTTTGACTAGGAGACCTCTTATCCCAAAGAAAGAGAAGAGCGGGCAATCATCAAGAAGACCTATTTCACCCCATGAGAATATTTGAGGAAATTGAAATCTAGGATGATTGGGTCGGGATTAAGTTATGAGATGTGAGTTATTAGAAGTGTAACAGGTTACATGTCGATAACTTGGGACCTTCCGGTATAGGGGGGACTCTGCCGAAATTTTGGTAGATTTTAATACGAAAAACATAAATATATATATATATATATATATATATATATATATATATACACTCTATTTTCGGTTGACATGAGATTGTTGTTTTTATCCTAGAATGGGGGATGTTATAAATGGGGGATGATCTTTTTGTATGGTTGTCAGTTAGGGTTTTTTTTATGTGTGAGAGAGTAGCTTTTTTTTTTTTCACTTGTGTATTTTATAGGTCCTCCTAGGTTAATGTTTTTATAGCCTCTCTGCCTCTGTCTTGCTAAATTTTTTCAATATGTACAAGCCAAAGATTTTTTTCATTTCCTTTCAATTGCTTGATCTTTAGACAACTTGGTGAACAAATAACTTAAAGTCACTTTGGTCCTTTTTTTTTCCTTTACGCTTTTAGTCCCCTCATTCATTTTGTTTTTATTTTTTTTATTTTTTCCATTTTTTTTTAATTTTGATTTTTTTTCCTTAAAAAGGCAATGATAACATCAACTCAATGAGAAAAATTAATTAGAATTTTTGAAATGAAAGTGTTAATAATTAAATTCGGTGAAAGCAAATTTAAAAATTTTGGATTCTTTCAAAAATGATGTTGAAAATTACATGAATGCATCAAAAATATATTATTTTTATTATTATTTTCAACGTTTTTTATTTATTTATTAATATTTTGAAAAGGAAGTAAAAAATTGGGTTACAACCCTATTGATAATTAAACGAGACAATTACAAAAATAGACACCAAAGAACATTCAATACTCAAAGCATAAACTCAACAACGAGAACAAATTAGATCTTACTTTGTTATTAATTCTGAGGCTTCTATTTTCTTTGACCAAATAAAAATTTAGTTACATAGTACCATGATGAAAACTCAAAGGAGAAAAAGAGAAGAGGGAAGAGAGAAGAGCCAAGTCTAATATGATCTCAATCACCTCTTTTACATGTTATTTTTTCTCTTTGGAAGCCTATAAAATCTTCTAAAAATACTCTCAATGTTATCCTCTAATAATAACCATCAAATCTGAATAGTAAATAAAATTATTACATAATAAAATAGAGTCCTAGTATAACAAGGAAATTGATGTCTTCAAATGGCATTCATGCACCAAATTTGAAAGCTTCCAAAAATAAATCACATCATAATAGATTTGCATGCCAAAGAACGTTCCAACACATTTGCAGTATAGTTGAAGCGACTTTATGCCCAATTTATTCCTTGATGCAGTTAGTATCTCTAAAAACACAAAACATGGAAGTTGTAGAGTTATTTCTTATGGTTCCATAAAATTATGAATGATTTATATACAAGGACATTACTAGAAAAGCAAGTTAAGTAGAAGTTAAGGAAATCGAGAAGATATGAAGATCATTTTGGTATTATTAAATTGGCTTGTATTCATTGATCAATCAATTATGTTTATATATATGATAAGACATAATTATTCAAGAATGAGATTGTGAGAGATAAAAAAATATGATAAATGATCAAGGGTACCATTTATTGCAATAAATGTATAGAAGTATGCATGGTCACACAGAAACCTATTTGCTAAGTATGAATATTATAGAATTAATGAGAGAGTTGATCACATTATGTATGAGTGAGAGATGAAGAAAAAAATTGGATTTGGGTCACCCATGATGGTGTAACCCAATCCATATTAATATTAATTATATTAATAAGGTAATAGAAGAGAAAACGAGGAAGAGTTATATCTTGAGAATAACTATTAACGGTTAGTAACTCTTTACCCTTATAAATATATCTATTAACAATAATAAACAACTATCAAACTTATTTTTACTTGATCTACTTCTTTTCTCCTAAAATCATAAATTTATTTTTTCCCAAACCCTAATTAGCATAATTGATTAGTGAGTTTTCCTTAAAAAAAAATTTATCATTTGCATCTTGGTTTGGCTAGTTACTGGATGGATTTCATGGTTGGATGACGAAGTTAGGGAAATTGATGGTCTTGATGCTTCCAAGCAATTATGGTAACGAAGAGGATGATGAAAGGAAGGCACCAAAAATTAACAATCCTAAGTGTGACAAAGCACAGGGCTGTGGTTAATGGAAAATATCAATGAAGAGAAATCCTACTTATAAGAGAGGATTTCATACTCCTCTAATTGATAACCAAATTATGACAGTATATACAAACCTCAAGAGATTCTAAACCCTGATTACTTTATGTTGGAAAAGAAGGATAGGATGTGGTAGCTAATTTAAAAGAACAAATATAAGAACAAAGCTAAAGAACAAGAAAAATAATGAGATGAATGATATTTTATTAAAAGTTTTCTCAAAAGATACATCGTTCTAGCTATTTTCTATATCTCTCTCAACTTATGTATAATGCTTAAGATTACAAGCCTATTTATAGGCCTCAAGTCCTAGATAATTAATGAATTAAATTATTCAAAAGAAATCTTAATCTAATAAGAAATCTAACATTCTAATTAAACAAGGATAGTTTATTACAAATCCTTTTTCATCAAGGATTCCTATATTAAATAGGATTTTTCCTTTAGCTAATATTAAAACTCTTATAAACTCTAAATCATATTAGCATAAATTCTAGTTGATATTAAACTTCAACACTCCTCCTCAATATCAACTGTCATCGTTCTTCATAACTCTCATCTTTGTAAAAATATCATATTTGAGTGGCTTTATGAAAATATCCACAACTTGGTTTTGAGTCTTCACATACTTGACTTCAATTTTCTTGTTTGCAATGCAATCTCTTAAATAATAAAATCTTCTGTCAATGTGCTTTACTTCTGACATGAAAAACTGGATTTTAAGCTAATGTAATGGCTGATGAGTTGTCCACATAAATCTTTGTGGGCTTTTCTTGTAGCATTCGCAACTCCTTCAATAATCTTCTTATCCATATGGAATGATAAACACATGTTATGGTAGCTACATATTCAGCTTCACAAGTAGATAATGTAACAATAGATTGCTTCTTTGAACTCCATGTGAAAGTTGTGTCTCCCACGTAGAAAACCAAACATGGAGTGTTTTTTCAATCATCCATATCTCTAGTCCAATCACTATCACTATAACCAACAAGATCAAAGCTATTAGAATAATTATAGAACAAGCTAAAATCAATGGTACCTTTGATGTATCGTAGAATTCACTTCAAGGCTTTGAAGTGAGTTATAGTTAGTGTCTCCATAAACCTACTCACAAGTCCTACTCCATAAAGAATATTCGGAAAATGCATGTTAAATATCTTAAACTCCCAACTAAGCTCTTAAATGTTGTAGAGTTTATCTTCTCCCCTTCATCATTCTTTGACATCTTCACTCCACACTCAACTCGAGTGTTCACTTTTTCATAAACCTCTATTTTGAATTTCTTGAAAATCTCACTTACAAACTTCTCTTTCACAAAGATTCTATCTTTTCCTTGTTTGATCTCAATCTCTAAGTAGTAGGACATGAGATCAATATCCATCATCTCAAACTCTTTGATCATTGCTTGCTTGAAGTCTCCAAACATCTTTGGATTATTTTCTGGAAAGATTAAGTCACCACATACAAACATACAATAAGTGTATCACCACTCTCTTTGATCTTTACATAGATAGCAGATTCATGGGAGTACTTAACAAATCTATTCTTCAGGAAATAGCCATCAATACGACTATACCAAGCTATTAGGGGTTGCTTTAATCCATACAAGACTTTATTTAACTTTAAAATCTTGTTTTCATGTCCCTTACTTCACAACTCATAGTTTACTCAATGTAGATCTTTTCTTCAATAAAACCATTAAGAAAGGTTGATTTGACATTCATTTGATAGATTTTCTATTTATATTGGGTAGTGGTGACAATGATTAATCGAATGGTCTCCAATCTAGGAACAGGAGCAAAAACCTCTTCATAGTCAATCTTATGCTTTTGACTATAACCTTTTGTCACTAACTGTGCCTTGTATCTCTCAACTTCTTCTTTAGGATTCTTTTTTTTTTCTATGTAGATTCATTTGACACCTATTGGTTTCTTTTCATTTAATCTAGGAACCAATCTCTATATGTCATTCATCTTAATTGATGCAATATTCTCATCCATACCAATTCTCTATTTTACATCCTTTATTGTTTCTTCAAGCACTATAATCTCACATGTAGCAAGATGACAATATAGTGTTACATCATCAATAGAATTAGTTACCTCATATAAGTCATTATGGCTCCTCGTCTTTCTTAGTGGACTTGATGGAGTTCCACTACTTGAGCTTTCATTAGAAAAGGAAGAAGAAGTTGAGCTCATTGGTGTTTGTGGAGGTGTGACTATAGGTTCTTAATGATCTTCATATCTTTCCTCCTCTTTATCAAGAATTGATAAGAAGTCATATTTCTTACCATCATTAACCTTCCAATCTCATGCTCCTTCTTCATTAAACTCAGTATCTCTACTAATCACTATCTTTTCTTCATTAGGGTTGTAAAGCGTGTATCCATTAGACTTTTAGTCATAGCCCACAAAGATTATCTTTTTGCTTCTATCATCTAGCTTGGTTCTTACTTGATCATCTACATGCACATAACCAATGCTTCTAAAAACTTTCAAGTGAGAGACATTTGGTTTTCTTCCACTTCATGCTTCTTGTGGAGTCATGTCATTCAAGCTTTTAGCAGGACATCTATTTGACAAGTAGATAGCATAATCTAGAGAACAGCTTCAGCCTAGAACTCTTTAAGCATTTTCTTGGTTTTGAGCATACTTCTCGTTGAGGATGCTTCTATTCTTTCTCTCCACCACGCCATTTTGTTATGGGGATCTAGGCATCTTTAAAAGTCTCTTATACCATGATCTTCACAAAAATCATTAAAATCATTAGAAAAAAATCCACCCCCTATTTGTTCTAAGTGATTTTATAGAATAACCACTTTCCTTTTCAACTAATACTTTAAACTTCTTAAAAAAACTAAACATATTAGACTTTTATTTTAAGAAGTATACCCAAGTCTTTCTACTATAATCATCAATAAAAAGTAGAAAATAGAAGTTTTTACCAAACAAACATTGTTTGATAGGACCACAAACATTGGCATGTATTTCTTATAGCTAGAAGTTGATTTGCTCTTGATGTAGACTCCTTAAAAAAACTCTTGCAAAATTGCTTGCCCACTAAACATCCTTCACACAACTGATTTGGATATATAATGAATGGTAGACCCTTCAACATCTCCTTTTGTGCCATCATCTTCAAGCTATCAAAGTTAACATGCCCAAGTCTCATATGCCAAAGCCAAGTTTCATATTTCACACATGCATTTAGGCATTTAGGCACGTCCGTCTCTATATTTAGCAAGAACATTCTATTCTTTATCATGGCTACATTTGCAATTATATCTCCTTTAGTGTCAAGTAATGTAAAAATACAATCTTTCATCTTAATCTCATACCTCTTCTCTAGTAATTGTCCTAAACTCAATGTGTTATTTTTCACTGATGGTATATAATAGACATCACCAATAAATTGATGACTTCCATCTTTCAATTTAATCAAAATAGTACCTTTTTTCCTTTGATGGCAACTTTAAATGATCTGCAAATGTGACATTTATTTAATTGCTTCATCAAGCTCCATGAACTTGTCTTTGTCTCCACACATGTGGTTATTGGCTCCATTGTTTAGGTACCACATGTTATCTTTATCTTGCATATTTTCATTATACACTAGTAGCATAGTGGCTTCCTTCTCTTCTTCTATCATAAGATTTACATTATCTTCAACCATCTTGTTTGGATTCCAGCAATCCCTAGTGTAATGACATATCTTTACATAATTATAGCATTTAACTTTTGATTTGTCAAACTTGTTGTCAAATCTGGATCTCGGATTGTTACTGCTAATTGAACTAGTCGACCAGATCCCTTTATTCGGTCGACTGTTTGATCTATTAGGGCTGCCTCAGCCTCCTCTTTCAAATCTTTTTCTTCCTCCTTAGGAATATCCAAAACCATCTTGCTTTGAAAACAGTGTTTGTGCACCCATATCCTCTTAAATCTCATTGATTCTTTCCTCATGGGCTTGTAATTTCCCCATGAAACCTTGTATTGAAAGAAAATCCATATTTTATGACTCCTTTATCGGGACCACCACATAATGGTTCTTTTACAACGATCGTAGGATCTTCTCTACCATACATGTCTTTTCCATCTTCTTCTCATATCTCTTCATTTGATTGTATATGGTCAATACTCTTGCAAAATATTCTGAAATATTCTCTGATTCAAGCATATGTAACTTTTCAAAGTCACCACGCAGTTTTTGTAGACGTACCTTTCTCACATTGTCAGCTCCTTGGTTTGACTCTTTCAAAACTTCTCATGCTTGCTTGACGATGGTTGTGTTGGCCACTATCTTAAAAGTGATGTCATCCAGATATTGGTGCATGATTGTTAGTGCTAGTTAATCCTTCCTTTGTGCCTTTTGCACGACCTCCATTTGTGTTGAAGTCAATGTCACTCCATCTATAGGCTCCTAAAAGCCTTTTTCAACCATCTCCTATACATCTTGGAAACCTAGCCAAGCTTTAACTCGAATACACCAAGTTTGATAGTAGTCATTTGTCAACCTAGGACATTGAAGTGGAAGGTTTGAATTGGTCATGATAAATAATCAAACTTAAGCTCTGATACCACTTGTTAGAAAAGAAAGATAGGGTGTGGTAGCTAATTTATAAAAACAAACATAAGAACAAAGCTAAAGAACAAGAAAAAGAATGAGATGAATAATATTTTATTAAAAATTTTCTCAAAAGATACACCTTTCTAACTCTTTTCTATATCTCTCTCAACTTGTATATAACACTTAAGATTACAAGCCTATTTATAGACCTCAGGTCCTAGCTAATTAAGGAATTAAACTATTGAAAAAGAATCCAAATCTAATAAGGAATCTAACATCTTAATTAAACAAGGATTGTAATAAATTAGTTTATTACAAATCCTTCTTCATCAAATATTCCTATATTAATTAAAATTCCTCCTTTAGCTAATATTAAAATTCTTATAAACTCTAAATCTTATTAAGCCTAAATCCTAGTAGATATTCAACTTCAACAATTTAAGTTCGATAAACCTGATTTTAGGCCTCTTGCTTCAATTAGTTTTGAGATTCAGACCATTGTAGAGAGAAACAACATGGAAACTTGGAGTATGAAGTTAAGAAAGAGGTGTGAAAGGCTGAAGAACAGCTGCTGGAGATGGCATCTCCAACTTTCAAGTAATATATTCATCTCAACCATACCTCTTTGTTAATTGTTTTTTTTTTCTTCTTCTTTTTTGGTGATGGAAATGATTGTACTACTCATCTCTGGTTATAATTCTATTTCATATCCTATCGAACTTCTTCTTCTTTTTTAGGACTGCCATTGTAGCGCTGTTTAAACAAGCACAAACACTCGTAAAAGATTAAGATTTAACCCAACTAATTGAAGCCTATAACATACATGTTTGAAGTGCCACTTACTATGATATTGCGACGAACAACCAAACACAAGACATCGATTTGTTAATAAACAAGAAGTTATTATATAACCGCTCGTATAAAGAAATTAAAGGAAATTAACGAAGTGCTCTTTCTTTATTTAATATAGATATATAAAAACATCATATTGTTTTTAAGGGACTATAACACCATTAAATGTGTTAGTTGCCGTAGGAGAAGTCTCAAGAGGAGAGAGCTCCGCCAGAAATAGTTGGCGCATCTGTACTGGCACCAGCGCCACGGCCAGTCTTCGGCTCAAGATGACCTTCAGTCCCATACGCTTTACGCTTGTAATCCTCCAAGTCTCCGTAATTCACGTAAGGACTGTCCTCAACTGGGAGACCCTCTGAGTTTACCTTCTTGTCGTCATGAGAACTCTCTGGCCTTTTCTCCATCTGCTGCTCATGCTTTTTCTCTTCCTTCTTCTCCATTTTCTTCCCTGATCTCTAACTTTTGATGTTTCATCTGATGCATGGGACACCACATCACCTTATATCCCGTTTTCTCACTTGCTGTGGGTTTGACAAGTGTATTGTACGTGTCTACACTATATGTGCTGTGAGCTCTACGTGTTAACTGCAAATACGCGAGTATGCTACTTGGTTTTCTGGTGTGGATTACCTTTGTTTATTATAGCTTGCTCGTACCACTACGATCCTTATATTTGGAAACAGTCAAAAGACTTTGTATTTTGCAATTTCAACGTGCATATAAATCAACTTGCAATTATGTGTCACCCTGTTGAGCGCTTATGAGAGATTTGAATATGATTTTCTTTAAATATAATGCTGCCTGGCAAACAGCCAACCCTGTATTCTTGTATTGGAAGCATGGTTATTTAATATGGCCCAGGTCAGCCGGTACGCAAAAGAGTCAGGTACTCTGTAACATAACATGATTCGGGTTAACTTTAAAAAATAAAAAATAAATGTTTGAAAAATAAAATTAAGAGATAAACAATATGAATTTATGCTATATATAATTATCCCACGTCAAAAAATTAAAAAATATTCTATGTGAAAATAAATTATTTACAATTATCCCACATCAAAAAAATAAAAAACATTTCATTCCATGTGGAAAGAATGTTAAATATATAGTAATCTCACATTAAAAAATTAAAAAATATTATTTGTAAATATAGGCTATTAAATAATATATGAGGCTAGATATTTATAAATTAATTTTATATTTTTTGGGATTTATTTTAAAAATATATGTATAAAAAATTAGATCTCACCAGGGTTACGCAATGCCACGCCATCCAAGTTTCATGTTGACCTAATAAATCATCCACGTTTTACTAGACTAATTACAAGTTCGAGTTTTGTCTATTTAAAACTCGATTATAATCTCAAGTTATTCAGATATTTAATTAATTTATTGGATCAAGTTAGATTTTATAATTATGAATGAAAATATTGATGGCTGATATTGAAATTTTGAAAAATTAAAAGATTAAATTAAAAATTTTAAACTATATTCAAGTGGAACATTCACATGAATTTGCAAGAGTTAAACTAAATTTTACCCAAATTAGCGCCGATGAACTAAGTTCCTTAAAAGTAATTTAGATCGACCCAAATCTTGCTTCAAATTACAATTTCAGTACAAGTCTACGACCTTGAAGAAAGCACTTCAAACACGAGATTATAACACCATTTGACGTTTGCTGCCATTTCGTTTTATTTTTAATTTTCATGTAATATAAATTGCACAAATCTCCGTTTACTTCACGCTATCTAAATATATTAAAAAAAACAAGATAAAATTGTATGCACTAGATTAAGATAAGTGAAATGCTTTATAATATGTGACGTGGCTTTTAAAATAAATATTTAATGCATGTTGGTAAAAGAAGTTAAAAAAAGTCACCCATTTAGACTCTCTCTCTTCTCTCTCTCTCTCTTTTTTTTTTCCTAAATGCTTGTTTGAAATTATTGTAACTATGGTGGTTTAAAGTATTTTTTACTTAGAAATACATTAAAATAAATTTTTTTTATTTTTTAAAAATTATTTTTGATATTAACATATCAAAACAATATGAAAACATAAAAAAATTTCATTTTAAGCAAAAAACAAAATTCAAAATTTTTAAAAACACAGTTTGCACCCCAAACACTCCTTAAGTACGATGATCTATGTCTTAACACACACTTCCATGTATTTTCTAGTTTTAAGAATTGTACAACATCGAGAATAACTATATGTAAAAAAGATTAAAAAAATCTCCATCTAATTTTATGTTAACTAAAAACCCTAATTGATCTTCAAATATTCTAGGTAAGAGGTTAGTTATGTAATATGAAAGATAGTTATCATTCTATACATCCTACCTAAAATAAAGTACATTATTATTTGTTTTTAATGAAAAATGTGTCTAATGTGTTTACATACTATGAGTTTACCCAATCTAATATATATGTGTTTTTTATTAAATTAATGTTAATATTTTATAAATGTTTATAATTTTTTAAAACAAAAATATTGTCACCATAAGTAATGTTGCTTATAGAAAGAGATTGACTGGATGACTGAAAGAGTAGCACTAAAGGATATTATCAGGGCACCCTTAAACACACTGATTTAGATTCATAAAATGTTGAAAACAAAATTTTATTATTGTTGTTTTTATAATAAGAAATAGCATCTTGAAATATTTTTTTATTGCATCTCATGACATTGCCCAATAATGGTACATTTGTCATAATTAGGATTGGCAAACATTATAAAATTACGAGGAAACAATTCTTTTCTTCAAAAAAATATTTTAATAGCATTTAGTAACCATCTCACTCAGTAACATTGTCCAATGATGGTACATTAGTCATAGACAGATGACTTGAAAATGTTTTAAAGTGATGTATTAAGTGATTTTATTATCCATCAATCATATCTTATGACAATGCTTAATAATAGTATATTTGTAATAGATAGAATCGTTAAATGATAAAATGATTAGAAATTGATTATGTCCTTTTTAATCTTATGAATTTTATTACCTATTAATCACACTCTAAGACAATGCCCACTTATGGTGCATTTGCCATCAGGAAGTGATTAATAACACCATTTAGAAAAATATATAATCTTCAATTAATTAGATATAAACCAAACCAATTACTATTTTATCATATATCAATATCAACCAAACATCTATACAAACAATTTTCCTACAATTATCCAAAGCATTTAACATCTCATCATAAAAATATTTCAAATATTTGTTTGAAAGTCATAAATAAAAATCTCACCTAGACCAACCCACCATTATACATCAAACCATAATCACACCCTGTGAAAATATACCCAAATATTTATTTTTCATAGGAAGTATTGTCCATCTAACACATAGTCACCATCAAACATCAATCACACTCTATACCAATACCCAAATGAGATGTATTTTCCATAAGTATGATTATTTATCAACCAACACAATATTAATAGCCAAAATCACATCAATCATCCAAGATTCTCAATAATCCATAATAACAAAAATAATGAACATCAACGTTATTCATATAATCAACCATTGGTTATCAAAATCCTTAATCACATCCTATGACAATACCCAAATGAGGAGTATTTGCCATAGATAGGATGACCCACAAATTACACATCCAAAATTAATCCACAACCAAAACAAACATAAGCCAAATAAATCAATTTTAACACCCATTCAACATTAATTTTATATATCACCAATAAGCAACCCATAAACATTTAACAACCTTAAAAAAAACATTTAAATCACAATAATCCATATTTTATTATCTAAAACATCTCAACATATATAAAAAATTGTTCAAAGCTAGCTTGGTTAATATCAACCTTCAAGAGTTTGCTAGATGTTGTTAGGATCAGGAATGACTTGTTGGAATCTAGAACAGTGTTGGCATGTCGGCTGCATGGGGTAGGGGATATCCATACAACTGCATATGATTACACGCGCTGACAATGTCTAGTGGGTGCATGGTCTAACTTATTTGATACACCAGTTCTTTCTCTATCTTCTAGTACTAGCAGTAAGAGATCAACCAATTTGAATGTCCAGCCTCCTTTTTTTATTATGCCTCTAATTTTTCTTTTTATTTTATCTTCTTTCTTTCTTTGTTCGGTTTACATGAGGTGTTACCATGGTGATCATTTAGTTGTTGTTTTACTACTTGGTGTTGGCTGGCAATTTTAAATGCTTATGTGGGAGAGAGTCATGGTTTTCTCCTCTTTTTTTTAGAGAGAGACTGGTTTGTTTTTGTTTTTTTAAGGGGAGAGAGAGAGTGACAAGTTTTGGTTTTTTTTTTTTTTTTTGAAGGAATGAGAGAGGTTTTGTGTAGTCATAGTTTCTCTTTTTCCTTGGTTTTAGTGACTTTTAGGAAAGAGTTTTGTTAAATGTGAGTAGGGATAAATTTTTTTGTGGGGGTCATTATTTGTGCGTGTGGGGTTTTTTTTTCTGTCTCCCCCTTTTATTTATGAGTGAGGGTGGATTTATTTATACTAAGCAAAATATTCCTTTCACGTTTGGATTCTAATCTCTTCCACACTCTTTCATAGTTTTCTTGTGTTTTCCAACACCTTCTAAAGTCTTCTAAAATTTCCCTATTTTTCCGAACAAAAATCTCCTTTTTTTTTCTTTCTAAAATTCAAATTTTATAAACTAATCTTTATTAATATTTTCCCAATACATTTGACTCATTGAAGAAAAAAAATCTTGTTTGATCAATTTTCTTCTTCTTCTTTTTATTTTTTATTTTTTAAAAATATTATAAATATGAAAACAAAATGTGAAATAGCAAAAAATTAAAAATTGCCAAAAATTGGCCAAATCATGTTGAAAATGTATTTTTTGGTATTCTTTTTTCATTTGTTTTTAAAAAATATAAGGGTTAAAAACAAGTGATGACAACAGACACACACTACAATCTCATCTATGCATTTTTTAGTTCCCTGGACTATGCAACACAAATTCTTTATGCATACACCATATTTTTCTATGCAAAGCAGACACCATATTTTTAAGCTAATTGTTGTTTTTTAAAAAATAGGAATCATCAACTTCTCCACTATGCATAGCAAACACCATAATCCCCACCAATAGCACAACTCCATTCTACATGTAGGTATTTGCAATTACAACAATACTCTTCATGCTACACAAGATAAGCATATATGTCTAAGGTTTATAAATGCATTGGTCACTAGGCTAGTTAAGCAAGATATTTCATACATGATCATAAACCACCTAATAATTTCAAGAACCACCATCAACCACCTAACAATTATTGGATCTACAAATAATCATACAACAAGTCATTCAAGTTCATAAACAAAAACATACAATATATAAATACACACCCTTTGCAATTTCATAAAAACTTTATAAACAAAAAGTTAAAATTACTAAAAAGATGGAGGGAGAGGAAAATGTAAAGCCAAATATGCATGTTCTTACTCCCATTGTCTATTACTTTCTTGTTTGATTTCTGGTCTTATTTATTCTCTTAGTTCTAACCTTGTTTTTGCTCTTATATTGGGGTGACTCAATAGTTAATTATTCTTAAACCCTATCTTAAATCATCTTCTTAATGACTTACTACTATGTCTAGCTTGGGTTGAAATGTTGTGTGCCTAACATTGAAACACTATGACTTACCTTTATATCTCGAGCTGATACCATAGGCATACCATAAACTTGATTTATATAGGATCCATAGTTACTCCAACCTCCAACCATAATTAAGGGCTATGAGGAGGATGGATGGAACTATCTTCTCTATATTATATAACCATGTCAATGTTATATGAATCCTAAAAAAAAGGTCAAAATCCAAAATTAAATATTAATGATGCAAATAAATATTAGTAAGACAATTATAACTATCCACAAATACTTACAACAAATGCTTCCTCTATACTATCAATAAATATTTTAATCTATTTCCCCCTATCCCCCTTCCTTATATGAGTTTTATTATATAACTTCATTGGAATAGGTTTGCGTCCAAATTATTTTTCCTGCAAAATAAATAGTTTGTAAAAAAGTCTAACAAATAAAGAATAAAATAAAAATTAAAGAAAAATAACTAAAAATGCAATAATGAGCTCTTACCAAATTCTTTTCATGGTTCACAAAAGGAAGCACTCGTCTAGTGTGCTTGCTCATTGAACCATGAGTTCTTTTGTTTTTAAAACCAAATCGTAGGTGCCTTTTAAAACTATCTAATTCCAAAAATTCTTGAAACTTAGCCTAATTACCCTAAATGACATGCCTCAATCTAAAATTTCTCCATAACCCTACATCATCAGACTCAACTCTATTCATTACATATATGTGGGCATCATACCAAAAATCATGCAATCTCTTACATGAAATTCACTAAACAAAAACAAGGTAAGGAGATAAAAGATTATATTTTTACAATAATATAATATTTTTTTGCTTGATATTTACCTAATTGCGATGTGACTTTCCCATACTTGCCTAACCACCCCCTCATTTTTCAAATCCCGTAATATATATTTTTTTCTTATAAACAATTTGTACATTAATTAGTTTAAAATTTAAAAATTTATATATTAACTCAAAGTATATATAAAAATTTTTAAATTTTAAACTAATTAATGTACAAATTGTTTATAAGAAAAAAAATGTATATTACGGGATGTGAAAAATGAGGGGGTGGTTAGGCAAGTATGGGAAAGTCACATTGCTTCTAACCTTAAACTTTCTCCACCAAGCTTTTACCATATTTATTCAATCAGGATGATATTGAAGTTGACTCCATGAAAATAATGGTTCTTCGAATGATGATTTAATTATAGATCTGATCAAATAGACAACTTTAATATTGGTAAATCTGAAAATCAATTCATTAAAGTCTTTTTTATTTAATATAACACTTAGACTAACCTAATAGAAATAAATAACTTTAATAATGAGAAAAAACTTGATTTACATAATGTGATCGGTCTTCCATTTGTAATAAGTTTTCCTAACATAAAGTCTCTACAAGAATGAATTTAAACTTTACTACCCATATTGGACAAGCCTTGGTTAGTAACATGTTCTTCAGGTGTCTTTTCATGATTGACACCTAAATTAATAGCACAATTATGATCACTGACATTACTACTTGATGAAGCAGTATCCTTTTATTAGACTTAAAACTTTTTCTCTTTTAAAACAATATATCTAAAAGGAAACAATTAACACAATGCATGGGAATAAAATAGCCTTCTTTATTCTTAATATACAACACCTGAAAAGAAAGCATTCACAATTCATACATGCTTGAGAATTTATAATTCTTTTAGGCAAAATTGAATTCACATTAGCATGATAATTTTCTAACATTAGCTATTTTATGCCATTATTTTAATGTATTCATGTCATTTCATGTATGTTAATTTATATAGATCAATTATTTTTAGGTTCAAAGCACATTAAAATAACCTTCTTAGCCACTTGTTATTTATTGTATTTGTCTAGCAAGATTATATATTTATAAGGAACTTTGAGTGTTTTACATATAATAAACTTGCCTTTAAAAACTTTGAAATCTAAATGTACAATTGCAAGTTACAAATTGTACATAATAATAAATAAATAAAATTTCAAAAACTACTATTTCCACATAACCTAAATTTATAAATTTTCAAATTAAACAACCCATGAAAATTAATTACCAATTTCTAAAACTTCTTAGCATTTTAACTAATTTTACAATTAAACCATCAAAACAGTAGGTATCTCGAAAATTACTTTTATGCAATCTAAACCTATAAATTTCTCAAATCAATTTCACAACCTCATATTAACAACAATAACCTCACTAATTTCACAACTAATAAATCAAAACCCCCTTCTCAAATTCCTAACTTTAATTTTAAAATAAAACTAACAATAAAATCAGTAAACTCGAAAAACACCAAATTACTATCTTTATTTTAACCTACACCTGATTATCTTTAAACCATAGAAATACAACAAAATCAATTAAAAATATCACATTAACAATACTAACCACAAAATTCACACTTAAATAATTAAATAACAAATCCCCTAACTTAGCTTAACTTCACTTAAACCTAATTATTACACAAAAACCCATTAAATCATGTCAAATATATTCAAATCCTATAAATAACAAATTAAATTATTATTTTTTAAGAAAGTAGAGTCAAAAACTTATTTTGTTATAACTTGTAGAGAAAAAGGTAAACAAAGCAAGTTTCTAGCAATTGAAATGATGGTGGTCAACCATGGGAGGTGGTGGCTAGAATAGATAAAAACTTAAATAAGTTTATGATTATTGGAATGAGGAAATAAAACTAAGATTAATCAAAATCAATTGAGAGTGGGGGGATAAGGTTGGAGGACTTTTTTATATTGTTACAAAGTTTGAGTTTTGCATAAACTTCAAATTATAATCCTAATAAATTATTTATAATATATAAGGAATTTATATTATGAATTTTACTACAACTTCAATTCCATGTGTGTCTCCTTAATTTGTAATACTTTCCAATTTAATCCACTAAGGACTCTTATTCTATATAGGACTTGATTTTTTATTCAATCATGTAAAATTTTATATTTATTGTCACTTAGTTTTTCTTGATTAATCATGACTTTTAGTTCCATTAGTCAATTGTTTTCTATCTTTCTAGGTCAACTTGGACTCTTCCTTAGCTTGGTGAATTTAACTAATGATCAATTTTAGTTTTATTTTTCTTGTTTGATAGTGAATAACTATTAGTCTTATTTTTTTCAAATAGGTCATCTAGTAACTAAAAACGATGGTCAGTCCAATATATACAATTTCTTTACAGCTTTATGCAATTTATTATTTTTTTGTTTATTGCAATTTACAACTTTCCTTTACAACATTCTTTCTTTACAAGATTTTTGAAATACTTATTTTCTTTTGTTTTTATCTATTTTTTAGATTTTTTTGGTATTACTCTTTAACCTTTTGACTTTTTACTATATTAAAAACTTCACACTCTGTTTGCTATGCAAGATTATTATCGGCCTCTACTCGAAATTACATGGATCGATTAACAAATTGGTAATCATAGCGAGACAATTATGTTATTATACCAATGACATTATCAAATCGATCAACACAATTAGTCTAGTACAAGCTTATCTACTATCCAATCTAGTCCAATTTAATCTATTTTTATTTGTATTGTACACTCTAGGAAGCATACCAAACACATCTTGTATATTCTTATGCAAAATAATGTGTAGAATAATTGAAGAAAAAGAATAATAAAAAGTTGTTGAAATTGGAACAAGTATTGGACCTCCTTTCTAGGTTGACAGACAAAATGGTAACCATCCATGAGACCAAATATTTCTTTGCTAGTTTCCCTTTGTTTCTTCTCATTAACTTGTACATGCTGCAAACTTGACTTGCTGTTTTCCTGTCTAGTTTTGTTTTTTTATTTTTAATTCGTATTTATATTTTGATGGGAAAAAAAATATATTTCTTTGCCAGTGAATTGACAAAGAAAAGTCAAAATCTTCTTGTTTGTTCATCTAAATACTAATGCCATAATATATAAGCTATGTAAAATTTAGAAATTCACGTAGCAAAATAAATATTAAAGGATAGGAGTTCTTGATATAATGTTGTTTTTTTCAATAAATAGCTATCCAGCATACACATTGTGATAGCCACAAATTGTACATTGAGATGAAAACGCCATCTGCCTTTGTACGTTTTCCTTTCCTCTTGCTTTCCTTCTCAAATAAGAACATCAAGCACCAGGCCCAGCCTTCCCTTATTTGCTGGGACTACGAAAACATAACATTCGGAGCACAAAAACTAACATTCGGAGCACAAAAAACTAACAAGCATTGCAATTGTACTCTACTCTTCGAGCGGTACCGGATTTTGTTTCTCTTAATGACATGCCATATTATGTTGCTAAGTCCAACTAACTGCTATTGGACTGCCAACAATTTGTTTCCCGTTAGACCATTCTATCCGGCCGAAGCTATTAGTATCGGCAGGCATTGAGCTCCCAGTAAAAGTAACTGTGTAAGATTTCTTCTCATTCGCTTGACGGAAACTCAATGTTTCTGGCTCGACTGCCACCTTCACACCTGGAGATTGCAATGATATCAGCACCTTGTATGTCCCTGGCGCGCCCACATTGGTAAGTGTTCGTGAGTGCTTAATTACCACATCAGCACCACCGCTGCCAAAATTGACTGCAAAAGAAGGGTAGTTGAGATCGGTCACACTATATTTCTTGGAGGCATCGCATGTGAATTTTCTTCTTGCAAGGCTGGTGATTTCTGTTGCAGAGTAGTTCAACGCACACAGGAAATTCAAGTAGTCATCTGCCGTGAGATCATAAACAAGCCCTGGGTTGAGTGCCGAAACCGGATCTACATGCCCGGCCCCATGATCAAACGGCGTAGAATCCTTTCCAGTAGCAACATCTTGCAATTTGTTGCCGTTCTTGTAAGTTACATAAGCTGTGGTCATTAGTGCTGATTTGATAGCTGCTGGGCTCCAGTCAGGATGAGCGGCTTTGATCAATGCAGCGAGGCCGCTCACATGTGGGCAGGACATTGAGGTTCCTGAGATGATGTTGAACTCCACCCGCCTGCCATCGGTAGCCAGTCCAGTAGGACCAGCCGAACCCACCCAACCCGCCAAGATGTTGACACCTGGTGCAATCATGTCCGGCTTCAAGATGTCCGGTGTGATCGAATTTGGCCCTCTTGAGCTAAATGCTGCAACAACTGGAGATGGTTGAATCCCAACTTTGGTGCCTTCAAAAAGAATAGTCGCCGTTGGTTTTGGATCTGAAAACAAATAATTCTTGATTTCATCTCCACCTTTTTGACCAACTGCTGTAGCTGGTAGTAAGTGAGCATCAGCAACCAATTCTTCACCATTGGCGTCAGTATTTGACAAAACCATGCCTATGCCACCAGCTGCTTTGACTACAGCTCCTTTTTGCACTCTAGGATTCACTCCACGATCACACAGCACTATTTTACCCGCAACTTGTTCAGGGATCAAAGTACCCATCATGCACAAATTACCATTTGTTGCATTACTAGCATTACCAGCATAAACAAATGGCAAAAGCTTTCCTGGTAATATTGCATCCCCCTTATAAAGAGAAACACCTGAGTAATTTTTCCCATTACCAAGACTAACAAAAGCAGGGAAGTCACGATCCAAAGTGCCAGCCCCAACAGTAGTTATCCAAGGAGCAACATTGGACAAACTATACGAGCTTGGACCTGCATTCCCAGCTGAGCAAGAGACAAAAATCCCCTTCTCCATAGCTGCAAAAGCTCCAATCGCAACACTATCTCTATAATAATAAGACATGCTTCCGCCAAGTGACATGGAAAGAACATTAACACCATCATCAATGGCTTTATCCATGGCCGCTAAAATATCAGAACTGAAACAACCACCAACCCAGCACACTTTATAGACAGCCACCCTTGCACGGGCAGCCATCCCACGCGCTGTTCCAGCTGCGTATCCAAATAGGCTTGCATCTGCCACAGACGATCCACCTGCCGTAGAAGAGGTGTGAGTACCATGGCCGTCGTCATCTCTTGGCGATTTTGATTCTTTTGATTCATCAACTGGGCCTAACGTGGCCTCATAGCCTCTAGCAAAGAATCTTGCACCGATTAATTTGCGGTTACAGTTTTTTGTCGTGAAGTTGGTGCCCGATTCACACTCGCCTTTCCAGGAACTTGGAACAGGACCAAAGCCGGTATCAAGAAAGCTCTTGCTCTCTGGCCAAACACCTGTATCCAACACACCAATGATCACTTCACTGACTGAGTCAGACTGGGGTAACAAATCAGCGCTTTTGTCGAGTCCAAGGAACTCTGGTGTACGAGTTGTGTGCAACTCGTATCTCAACTCAAGCATTACAGAGAGAATCCCGGGTTGGCTCTCGAGTAACTTTGCTTCTGCCAGTGTTAACCGAGTGGAAAACCCATGGATTGCATTCTCGTAGGTGTAGAGCATTTGGGCTGAGTCAGAGACCGATTTGAGTGAGGATTCGTACCAGTGAGTGTGGTGTTCAAAACTCGCCGGCATCTCGGGTTTGGACATGTGAACTATGTAAGTTGCTTTTTTCTCCTTGTTCGACGCTAGTGTTGCCCGGGACACGTGGCAAACACCCAGAAGGAGAATACTAAAAAGAGAGATAGTAAATGATTGCATCTTCAATGGCTTCATTTCTTTCGATGTCTGAAGATTTTGAGGACAGGAAGGGGCATGCAATTGCAGGGAGTTAATACTTAATAGAGAGGAGACTTGGGCGACGCCTCTGGTTTAATAGAGGCCGTGCCAGTGAATCAAGTGAGAGAGAGAGAGAGAGAGAGAGACGGTGGATTGTTGTTTGTTTATAATTATGTGAATGAGTACGTCAAGACAAAAACAGAAAAGATGGAAATCAAAAAAGAGGAAAGAGATCAGACAGTGAATACAGGCATACAGCTACAAACCTGTAAGAAAGAGAAAGGGAAAGAAAATACCAGCTTTCGTCACGTGAATTCTTTATTTTCAGCAATAATTTAACTTTACTTTTGCAGGGAGAAGTGTAGAACTAAAACCCCAATCATACTTCTAATTTGAACACAAACGAGACTACTGGCAAGGAGAAAAGATCTTGGCCCCTGTAATTTGAACACCTACGAGACTAATGGCAAGGAGAAGAGATCCTGGCCCCTTGATCGGTCGATGCTCCTCCTATACATGAAGGCTTGATGAATCGCATCATATTTCCATTTCCCACTTCCAAGAATGGCGGATTTGTATTTTTATTATTGTTAATTTCTTGGAGTTAGATAAATGGTGGGTAGAATCGAAAAGACATTGAATCTTTACGTGTTTCGGTTCACGGATACTTGTCTATAGTGAGCAACTAAGGTTAAAGCTTGTTTGCTGAGGTGGGGATGTGTGGAAAGTGAAGGTTTACCTTCCAACCACCTTCCCCTTTTCTTTTTTCTTTTTTCTTTTTTTTTTCTTTTTTTCTCTCCTAGACTAAATATAGATCGGTCCAAATATTTCATCGTGAAATTGAGAAAGTTTTTTTCTTATAATAAAAAAAGAAGAATGAAATTGGGAATGTTCCCAGTGCATGAGAGGCGTCCAATTTATAAATTAGATATTTGCTTCCGGATTTATGAAATGGTGGGTCATGGGTTCACATGCACCCTTTAGACGGTGGATTTGTATTTTAATTATTTAAGTAATTAATTATGGTTAACCATCATTAATCAATCTTTATCCAGTGGTCTTTTAACCCGAAGGATTACTTGATTTTGATTATGGAAAAGAGTATTTAAGAGTGTGATAATGGTTATTTTTTATTTAAAAAAATTATTTTTAATATTAATATATTAAAATAATTTAAAAATATAAAAAATTATTAATTTAAAATTAAAAAAATATTTTTAAAGTTTTTCAAAAAAATTTAAAAATACAAAATCAATCATGCCTGTAATGGCATTTGAAAACACTTGCCAACCACCTGATGGCGTATCGATCAATTGGAATTGAAATTATCACACATCTTTTATTTGTCTTTTCTACTTTTAATTCTCACAAAAATATTTGTGAACTGCAACGCTTTAAAAAAAATATAGGAGAATTAGATTGATTATATTGTAATTAAGTCATTTTTTATTTAATCTTCATTTTTTAAGAAACTATAATTTATATTCTATAGTTTATATGTTATAACATTTTATATCTTAGTCGATATAAATAAAAAATTAATTACTGAAAAGTTCTTGTACTAGATATTATAACTTTGACATTGAATTTTTTTTTAAAAAAAAAAACCAAAATAAATTGAAAAAACCATAGCAGGGAAATCTCTCAGGTTTGAACATTATGGGTCTGCCCGTACCATTGCATCCCACCCCATCTCAGGAACCATGAAACTCACACTACGGCGAAGCAGACATGGCATCTTGTGCAAATCATCTTCTTTATTTATTAATCTACCTATAAACAATGCCTCCACGGACGGTGAAGGGAGGAGTAGCAGCGGCGGTTGGGGAAAAAGTGAACGGCGAGGAAGGTAAAGCGTCAGCAACAGCAAGGAAGCGGCTGGGGTTGGAGGGGGAGGAGGACTCGGCTTTGCCGTGTCCATGTGATGCAAACGACAATTAATTATTCAATTATGATGCAAACGGCAATCTAGACTTCCTTATCTAGTGAAAAAAGAAAAAAAGTAATTTATTTAATGAAGCCAAGCTAGCTCCAACTGGATAATAGACAGATGGTTTTTGCTGTTTTTGGGTATATGAAGTCAAGAAAGTTGTTCGATCTAGTTGAAGATGAGGCTCCTTCACGCCATGGTCCATTGCGGTGGCCATCCACGTAGTGTCCGTGCCTGCATTAAGAAAAACTCTCTCAAGCAAATCAACAAGTGCGGATCATGGCCATTCCATAAAATCACACAACATATTCTAATACTTGCTCTGCATTTGCGTGCTAAATCAATAAAACCTAATCTTAGAAACAAAACCAGTTGGCTTCTATGAGAGTGGGGAAAACCACCTCTTATGGTTATTCCTTCTGACTATTTTAATTTGTTCAAAGTTTTGATTTCTATTGAAATGAAGAAAATTTGAAATGATTTTTAGTGAGGAACAAAAAAAGTCATGGTTTTAGGAAGAAAAATTAAATACATCTTATCATTCAAGTTTAAAAATTATGTTTGTGTATAATGTAAAT
>Ga0325410_1000117_pt1 | contig 77521 bp, 45 predicted proteins | sample PopdelMetagenome_16_FD_206182 | JGI IMG/M metagenome (GOLD analysis project Ga0325410, IMG submission 206182) | Populus deltoides microbial communities from Bellville, Georgia, United States - Xylem-PdIQD-R3 | ecosystem: Host-associated > Plants > Phyllosphere > Stem > Wood/Secondary xylem... | reverse complement strand
AAAAATGGATAACAATAGTAAACATGGATGCTAGCCCTTTACATAGTGATCTCTTTAATCATTTCTTATAATGTTTGTATTATGTCAACTCGTTAATGCATGGTTGTTTCCCACTAATGTATTTCAACAATAAATATCTTCTCTTTTTTCTTTTTTGGGATGAAAATCGAGGGGATTAACAAAAAATATATAAAAAAAAGTAAATTTCAAGTAGGAACACATTGTATCAGAACATGTACTCTAGAAGTTCAAGATAGTGGAGGTCATGCACGAGGAGATAGAGATTTGAAGTCGAAGTTTGCTAATTTTCACTTACGATGAGGTATGTACTGTATCCCTCAACCATAAGGTTTTGTTCATCAAATATGTCAAGAATATATATATTTGTGGAGCAAAACAAATAGAATGCAGCACTACCATCTTTCAAATTCAAAGATCACTTTTATCTGTCGGCATGCATTAATTGGTGTATCATTGCACAAATTTAGGTCTGAGTTAGTTCCCCTATCCAATGTACTTGTCAATCAAATTTAGTCAAATGGTTAAAGTTGGCCAAAATCTTAGCTAATTAGCATGCATCACATGTCCATTTTAAGTTGATAATCCTGACTTCAGTAGAAATTTCTAACAGAACTACAGCGAGTAACTTTGTCCTGAACTCAAATTATCAACGATCCATTTGTCGTTTTTGAAACTATAGGGTTGAATGTGACTAGATCATTGAACCACGAGACTTCCAATATAGAATAACCTACGGTTTCCATTAAATATAATGATTACCTACGCAACATCAACCATACGTGTTGAACTTGGTTTGTAGGTTAGCAGTGACTTAATTGATGGAGAGCCTAGCCAAGGCTAGGGCTAAGTTTAATTTCAAATCAAATTGTAGGTTGACCTAATTTTACTTGATATAGATCATATCGGATTGATATTATTAAATCCAGTAGACATGATTGACCTAATTATACTTGATAAATTGGATTGATCTTGTTAAATTCAGCAGATACAGTTAACTTTATTAAACCTGGGTAAGAATTTAGTATAACAACTTCAAGAAATTTTTAAAATTTTATTCAAAGTAATACTATTTTATTTAAGAAAAAAATAATATTGTTTTGAAATTAATTTGATAAACTTACAAACCAATCCATATCGGATCAAACCATCAAACTAGATATGATAACTATGATAAGGACGGTCTTGAATATACAGAACCACTATAAAAATCTTTGAGTGTGTTTATTTTAGAGGTTGAGGTCGAGTTTTGTGTATGAAGCCCACTAAAAAACTAGAAAAAAAAATAACTTTTGTAATTGAGTTTTGTACATAAATAAGTTGTAACCAACCTCAACATTAACCACAAAAGCTAAAACAATCACACTGAATTCGTATTAAAAAACAAAAAAAAATTATCAAATTGTTGGTTGTACATTGTTCTTTACATAATTTTAAGCATACCCAATCTACAAAATATATATATATAGTGTTTCAGCAACAGCATATAACTTAATACAATTAATTTAGTAGAAAATGTGTGCTCCTAAGCATTATGACATTATCTGTTTAACTGACTTATTACGAGATACATTCTCCACACCAAGATGTTTTTAAATAGTAGATATGAAGGTGATTAATTGTTAATTAGCTTATTAACTAGCTAGCTTGTAGAGTCTAGGTGATTTAATTAAATTCAAATTTCACTCATATCATTGGTTAAAAAAACGAGGGAGGGATAAAGATACAAGGATAGAATTATTTTCTTGTGCAACTCAAGATCAAATTATCTTTTTACAAGTAAGTAGGTAGTAAGAAATTAAAGTGCGATGGACCGAGACATTTGATTTTGTCATAAAGATTATTTGATGCGCCATTATATTGTGAAAACCCTTGATAAGGTGAACATTTTCCGGGACTAATCTTGCAAATACAAAAGAGTTCATGGATAATTACAAGGATTAAAAATATCAAATCCTTCTAAATTATTGGTCAAAATAAAGAAAAGTTTTTGAATAAATTATTCAATATGTAGCTTGTTGCACTCCTTTTCTCCATTTGGTTCTTCAAATTGGTGTTTAAATAACATTGGTCTTCAGCTTATTAAAAAAATGCAATACAAAGCTCGAGATTTGATCAAGTTCTTATATTAAGTAAAAAGACAATTACAATAATTTCTACGTAGGCTTACTTAGAGGCATGCATGCCTAATGAGGTAGAAGTAGGAACGTGCAATATTATTTGCTTCAAATAACCTGGGGAGTCTTTCAAGAATACCAATGATTAAGACTTTAAATCTCTATTTAGAATGCTGATCAGGAGGTTTCAAACCTGAGGTCAATTACTTTAACTTAGGGTTTTGACTTGCCTAGCTCAAGGAAGGAAAGCTGACGTGCGTTTCCACAGTGCATGGTCATATTTAGCTTGGAATCAAACAATTCATGTAATTTTAAATAGAAAGCAATATGTGAATTTGATCAAGAAAACGCAAGTATATAATCCTTCTTGGAATTGTAATTACTGCCATTACATTACATTACGAGACAACAAAGTGATACAATAAATAACACTATTTCATTTCACCATGGACCTTCACTATAGATCCTTATTGTAGAGAAAAGCTTGTTTCATTCAAGATCATTGCCTTCATTTTGGAAATTTGTTCGTAAACGATATAGAGAGAAGTACGTACGTTGTTGCTACTGCTACGTATACATCTCATATCTTGATCAAAAAGAAGCTTAGTAGTGTGGAGGAGGTGGGGACTTGTAGACGTATGGGGGATGGGGAGACTTCTTTGGAGGAGGAGGTGAAGAGTAGTGGTATGGAGGTGGAGGTGAGGGAGATGGTGGAGGTGGAGACTTGTAGATGTATGGGGGAGGGGGAGACTTCTTTGGAGGAGGAGGTGAAGAGTAGTGGTATGGGGGGGGTGGTGAGGGAGATGGTGGAGGTGGAGACTTGTAGACATAGGGAGGAGGGGGGGACTTCTTTGGAGGTGGAGGTGAAGAGTAATGATATGGGGGTGGTGGTGAGGGAGATGGTGGAGGTGGGGATTTATAGACATAGGGAGGAGGGGGGGATTTCTTTGGGGGAGGAGGTGATGAGTAATGATATGGAGGAGGGGGGGATTTCTTTGGGGGAGGAGGGGATGAGTAATGATATGGAGGAGGTGGAGATTTCAATGGTGGAGGTGGGGATTTGTAGATGTATGGAGGAGGGGGGGATTTCTTTGGGGGAGGAGGTGATGAGTAATGATATGGAGGAGGTGGTGAGGGAGATGGAGGAGGTGAGGATTTCAATGGTGGAGGTGGTGATTTGTAGTAATAAGGCTCTTTAGCTACTACACTGGTGGCAACCACGCAAAATGCTAGAGCATAAATCATTTGTGACAAGAGTCCTGGCTGCCCCCCTTTTTCCATCTTTAGAACTACTGCTTCTGTGTTTGCATGGTAAGCCTGGATGCTACCCTTTATATAGAGCTCTCCTATCATTATTAACAAAAATATCGGTGTTATAACCTTGATTAACGCTATAAGTTTCCTATTGTTTAATGTCTTTTGTCAACTTTTTATTGGTGTGTTCCCACTATCTCAATCATGACCATAACAAACCTCGAAATTTTCAGCTTGAAATAGTTGGTGAGATGCTCTATTTCTCATCTAGAACTGTAAAACACTTCCTATCTGTACTAAGTGCCTTCAAGTCAAGATTTGCAAATCTGATCACTCTAGCTAAAACGTTGGTGTCTTGTAATTTAGCCTTGGCAGGCAAAGTCTTGCAAATGGCTTAGGATCAACATGCAATAAGGGCTATGTGGACGGTAAATGCAGCTCCTGCTGGTAACAAATTCATGGAGCCACCAATTTCAGTGTCGGCGAGTAAATTTTTTCACCGTGAAAAAGATATATCGCTTTTGCTTTTGCTGGACTACCACGTATTGAATTGTAAATTCATTTGTAGATAGTATAATTTTAACTCACTTAACTATTTATCTCCCTGAAAGTTCAAAGTTAAGACGACAATTTTGATATTTAATTGAGTAGAAAATTTTCTAATTAATAATTCCCACCTAATTTTTACAAGGACTAGTCAATATATACCCCTACTTGACACTCCAATCTGGGACCATAAATTAAAAGGATATTGTGCTATATATATCTAGGGTTCAGTCTTTGTATGTGTTGAAAAATGATGGGAAGATTCATATTAATTCAATGTATACTTTAATTCCACTTGAAATTTAATTAAATCATTTTTTTAATGTTTCTGCAAAATTCCAGGCTGCTACCGAACTCTTTGATGAAATATGACATGTTTGGACTATTTAGAAAGTGCTCCATTTTCTTTTAAGATAAATTTAACACCTTGCAATTTAAGAATGCGTCAGAGTTCAAAATTTATATTTGTAAAATTAATCTGAACCATTTATTTTTAAAATTATGGATGTTTTATTTATCTATTCTAAATCATGTGTTTTATGAATGTTAGATTTCCTCGACGATGTATTTGTTTTTGCGTTACACTAGCATGAATTCATGTTTTTGTTGCGGCAAATACACAAGTATTAGTAGGTAGTGTTCTTGTTTGGTAAATCAATCTTCAATTGAACCACCAAGATATTGTTTAATGCAAATTGTTTGACAAAGGAACAAGTATAGAGCTGGCCTCCTTAATGGCACAAAGAAAATAAGGATAATAAGAACAAAGACTTGAGAGAATTCGATGCCTAACTCTTTGGCTCTCTCAGCTTTCAAGCACGAGATCGTTGTCAAAATACTCGACTTATCCATATAGTCAGGTAGTGATCGATTCCATGCAGCAGCTTCTGCAGAGTCAATAGCAATGTGAATCCGTCTTGTATGTATACTCAGCCAATAGCTGTCTAAAATTAGCTTGCAAATCATGCCTGCACTAAGAGATTGGGAGCTCCTTCTTTCAAAGAGCCTCCTTAATTGCACGAAGAAAACTAGCATAATAAGAACAAAGACTTGGAGAATTCGATGCCTAACTCTTCAACAAATTACTTAGCTCTCTTCTTTCAAAAACAAGATAGTTGTCAATATACTCATATAGTCAAGTAGAGATCCAATCAAGGAAGATATTTCAATCCAAACCTAATAGATATAAACTTAAATTGAATGAAATTGTTTATTTGATGGATAATGGATAGGATATCTATGATCAAATATATATATATATATATATATATATATATATATATCAAAACTTGATGAATAAAGTAAGAGTAGCTTATATTTTATAAAGTAGAAATCCAATCTATAGATGCTCATAACCATCCCAAGATCGATTCTATACAGCAGCTTCTGGAGAGTCAGTAGCAAATGTGAATCCGTCTTGTATATACTCAGCCAATAGCTGTCTAAAATTAGCTTGCAAATCATGCTTGCACAAGGAAGTTAGGAGCTCTCAGTCCAAATCTATACAAGATTGCTAGAAAGAAATGATGAAGACATGAATGGCCTGCTTGAAATCTAACCCAAAAAATGATTCAGTCTTGGTGCAAACAGCTGTCCTGGAAATACTCCGGCTTGAAACCAAAAAATGGGGCTGGGATGTAAATAAATTATGCATCTTACAAAATGCAATGGTCAAAAACTGATCAAAAACATCCATCATGACTAGATAACAGAGGGAAGAAAAGGATCGATCTTTCTCTAAAAAAAAAAAAAAAAAAAAACAGAGGATAGATTTGAAGCAATCACCTGGGGACCCCAGTTATTACCAAACCATCTGAACTAGAATTTATTTGCAAGCATAAAATATTATTTTTAAAGGTTATGGCATCTAGATTGCTTTGAATTATATGTACGGCATTAAAGTTCGACCAAGTCTTGAAAAATTCTTCCCTGGAATTTCGTGCCGGCTCACATGAGTGCTGCCCCACGATACAAGTTCTTGATTCATGTTCTTGATAGAATGCCATACACCAACAGGCATGCTCTAATGAAAACCTAACACGGATGTAAGCAGACCCCATAATAAGGAAACAAGTCGATGGATCTTCATTCGTTTGAAAGTTAACCCTGTGAATATCATCGGTTACGTACGTGTAGTGTTCGACAATAAGCTAATAACACCATGAGATTGGGTTGATCATAAAAGCTTAATAAAATCCCCTGCATTTTTGTGTAAAGTTTGTAATCTGATTTATTACAAAACTAGTATCTTTCCTTTCTACAGAAGAAAATGAAAATTTGATAGAGACAACTGTGTGAGCAAGAAAAATACCCAAACTTGAGAAACATGGAAAAATGAGAGAGTTTTCATCTTTATGTCCATCAGTCATTATAACCTTAATGTCTTGATGCATCGCCAAAAACCTCAGTGTAGCAAATGGGGCAAGCCTGTAGGTAGATGGTCATCAGCTTTTTAAGGAATTTGAAAATAAACCACAGCTCATGTTGTTCTCAACTTTGTCATGAAAATCTCAGCAGCTTACCTTATTGATGCAAAGCCATCTGGTCCCACAACCAGCATGGTAGATATGTTTGCATGGTAGAGTGATCCGGCGATCACCTCGCTTATATTCCATTTGGCAAATCACACACCTATATCCAACAAGAAAAAAATGGTTAAGACTAGTGAAACAAAAGGAGAAGATGAACTAGTGTGGTCAGGATATTCATCGCAAAGTATATTCTGAAATTGCAATAAAAATGTTCACGTAGAAAGGAATGAAAAATCCACATGCTTCACCAATGATCAAGGAAAACCTATTCTTTACTCTGTTCTTTTAACCTTGCATCTAGCCCTCTGGTTCTAGTATTAACCGATAAATTCAAGAAAAAAAAATGTTTGAATTCGTTTTGACACTCTTGGATAAGCATAAATTATGCTTGAAACGGTGTGCAGTGCCCATACATGGATGTTGTCTACAAGATGTTTGACTAGCATGCCTCATATCTCAAAGCCTACACCAAGCATTGTTTTGCTAGAGTCCACAAAACCGAAAGTCCAATAAATATAAATAAATAAATAAAAAATAGTTTCACCAGTAAAACTAGCCTTAAAACTCAATGAGTTTCCTCCATGAGACATTGAATTACGGACAGAATTAATAGCACACTGGATTGCAAACCAGTGGAAGATAGAAGGGTAATGAAAATTATGTCAAAATTCTCACTGCATTCATGTAATTAAAATTAAAAAATGCAACCAATTACCAACCATAACAAGGAATCAGTGTTTATACCACATTACTACCCCTGCATCTAGTTCACCAATTAATTAACCAATCTAAATAATCTTACAGATTTAGCAATATAACAGAAAATCTATGCTAATGAAAATAAATTGAACAAAATAGAAGCAGAGAGCATGAACACTTTATTTATTGACAGCAATTTGCACAGAATCCAGGTCCGGCAAGACATGACAGCTGTAAGCAAAATAGACAGCCAAACTACCACATGACAAAAAAAATGTTCATCAATTTACAACAAATGTAAGCCCAAATGGTACCTCTCCCTTCTTGATTTCCTCCTTGAGAAGAAGCTGCGATTGTATTTTGAGATTGGAAGCAAAGAAATGAGCTCTTGGGTAAGACCTCGATTTTGGGTGCCAACTGTCTCACCTAATTCAAGTAATTCCTGAATGGGAAATTTTTTATTAATAATATTTATAAAAGTAGAGTGTTGTCAGCCAGACACAATGTCCTAAAGAGCAGAGAGTTCTGATTGCCAGATTTTCTGAGTTTGGAGGTTTGTACAGTATGATACTTCTGAACAAAGAAAATTTAACACAAGCGTGGGAGTGGCAGGAGGTGGATCTCTATTTCATCTCAGTGAGAAAAATCAGCTTTTTTCTGGCAATCTGGAAATGGACATTTCATATTCGGAATGTCTTTTGGAAAGTAAAGTACAACAACAATATGGAATTTATAAAAACAAAAAACTACAGAAGAAAAGAAATGGGAATTATGCTCTAACCTCATAAGTCATACTGTCTGGATCAACGTTGTCTTGCCAAATAGCCTGCGTAGGTGACAGATAATACAATACAGTTATTTAAGCGGGCACAACCATACAAGATATTTTAGGGGATGAAAAGAGAGTAGCAAATAACGTATATTAACTGCATTTATGTCTTATATCAACCAAAGTTGTCTGCAAAAGTGCCTCTTGGATGATGATTGCTTATTGATATGATCAAATGCTATAATAAGCAGAGACATTTCCAATAAAAGTATTAGGTTTTTGAAGTATGGATTCCCATTTTTACATGATTCTCTAAACATGGCCTTTTCCTAAGGACTACATAGTTCTGTATGAAACTATAAGCAAATGAAACAAATTAATGAAATTTAAAGGATTAGATATGAAGTTTCTCTTTCTTAGTTCTCAATTTCCTTCTCACTCTAATGATTATTTAGAACTCTGCATTGCTATCATTTCATTTGAGTGCTGTGTCCTGATTAATTACATTGCTACATTTTCCTAAAAACTAAAGAGCACGGATGCTCCCACTGGGCAGCAACCTAGAGTAGTGTGTGTGTGTGTGTGTGTAGAGAGGGAGAGGGAGAGGGAGAGGGAGAGGGAGAGGAGGCAATTAATATAGCTGTAGCATTGAGGTATAACTTCTTGTGCACTAAGACCATTACGGAGTTACCACACCTGATAATCCTGAACATTATGATGTCTGCGCAAACCTGGAAAAAAGAACATAACAAAGATAAGAAAAAGGCTGTTAATGTCCCAAATGAATGGTGTATAGGTGAAAAGAAGATATCACAATATGCAAAGATATGACTCAACTCAAATCAACAGAACATTAATCCCATGACCAACTGAATGGAAATGTTAAATCTCAGAATAAAAGATCCATGAATAATTTTTCAACGTAATTCACATATGAAAAGGTACAACTTTCTTGCATCTAATAATAGAGGTAAGAAAATATTCATTAGGCTATTTGTTGGGTACATACTACCAATATATACCTCAAAACTTACATTCTACAGGGTCATCATGAGAAGTCCTGTTTTCATTTACTTCCCATTCTGTATTTACTCTGGAAGTCTGTTCATTAGTCGTTGTAGAAGAATTCTCTAAGGGCCTTCCATATTCTTCATTCCGTAGTCCATTATCATGGACCTCATAAATATGAGTAGGGTCATAATATGAAGTGCTCCCTGGTGGGGATATGCCGAACTTGTAGAAATTTGCATTTGTCGAGGGGTATACGATATCCTGTAAATGCAAGGAGGTCATTTGTACAAGAACAAAACCACAACCTACTAATTGCTCCATCATCTATATATTTAAAAATAAAATACAGATAACAGAACCAGAAAAGGAAACTCTATTTGTTTTGGCCACGAGCTTGCATTTTTATGGATCTAAATACTGTTCAAAGCATATTCCAATTTGCAAATTTTGGATACAAAATTTGCAAATAAAAAGTACCTGAGCGTGGGAACCTCCATTGAAAATGAAATTCACATGGTCATACGTGAGACCTTCGAAATATTCAATGAAACTTCCAGCCGAATTATATGGGTAGCTAGGGTTCATGTAATGACCCTCCATGTGTGAATTCCAATTCATTTCGAACCACTAATCTGTCACACAATTAAGTCATGACATCATCCCAGAACATCAAAATAGAATTTAGTTTAGAAAAAAAAAAAACAGGTAAAACAGAGACCAACCTGCTCTTTTAAAGTTCAGACTCGGAGTTCTCACTCTCAAAACCAAAACTTTTGCATGAATAAACTATCCCCTAATCACTTTCTAATCAGCTCACTACTCCTACAAAACAAACCAACAAATTAGAATAAATTTTGATGGATACAAGAAAAATCAAACAACGAAATCAGCAATGCTTGCTTATTCAAAACACACCAAGGAACAAAGAATCCAACTTGTTGAAAATGCTTCAAAAAAAGCCAATAATTACAGAGAAACATGGAAAAAAAATAGAGAAATACAACGAAAATAACTCTCTTAAGCCATAACTTGTCGTTTATACAAAAATGCCAAGAACCCATTTCCATTAAGCATCTAAACCAGATGCTTGTGATCTCTAATTACCTCTATCAACTCAAAAGGAACAGTTTTTTTACATTTTCAAACATTTGTAACTACTGCAAGATTTTGATCTCTGAAAAAACTGTTAAGTGATTTCTTGATCTCTAAAAAGAGGAAGAACCCACATTGTAAGACTGAACCAAGGATTGGGAATTTAAGTTGTACCTGATTAATCAAGAACAAATGAATCAATAAAATGTGGGAGAGCAATGGGAGATAAACGTGAAACAAGTGGATCAGGTGATGAAGACAAGAATATATACCTCTCTATATATATATATAAGTAATAAAGAATGAGAAAGAGAATCCGATACTTACAAGCAGTAAAAAAAGAAAGGAAAGAAGAAAGAACCGAAAGACATTGACTGGTGATTGCTTTACAAGAAGAGAAGAGAAGAGAAGAGAAGGTAGACTAGAGAGAGACACAGAGACACTCACTCTCTCTCTCTCTCTCTCTCTCTCTCTCTCCCCCCCTCCCTGTCCTCTTATTCTCTGTTCTGAGAGCAAGTGGGAGTGAAGGTTGGCTGTATGATGTCTCGTGGCGTGGCGTGGCGTGGCGCCTTTCCTGGAGCATTGGCTTTTCTTACTCGGTATAAATATATTAAAATTATATTTTTTAATTTTAAAATTTATTTTTAATATAGCAAATTAAAACAATTTAAAAATATTAAAAATTTATTTAAAAAACTATCTTTTTTTCAAAAATATTTTTGCAACACAAAAATAAATGGTGTCTTAAGAGGCTATGAGATACAATAATAAAAGAATTTATTACATGTTAAAAATCTTAAAAACAAATATAGATATTTTTAAAGTATTTTATTTTATTTTATTTATTTATGTCTTTTACTTATTAAAAAGTTATTATGATATTTTATATAAAAAAACTAGATATATTAAATAAAAAATAAATTTAGAAAAAATATTTCTTTTAAATAACAAATAAACTAGAAAAATAAAATAATATATATTTTTCTAAAAAAAACTCGAGTATCAATTTAGAAAGTTACTGTTTAGCTATTATCATTGTCTTTTCCTTATTCATTATCACTCGTTATGGTTAGTATTCTGGTTAGTGTAGTTATAAAATAATTCAAAATAGTATTTTTTTTAATGTTAAAAAAAATTAAAACAATAATATTTTAAAAAATAATTATCTCATTTGAATTTTGACTAAAATAAATATTACAGAATCAATATTTAATCCGATTTAAAAAAAATCTCTATGTTCTCGCACAATATCAACAAAACCCTATAGATATCTCAAAACAGCACATCATATAATAATAACCATATCATTAATAGTTGAATTCCAAAATTTAATTGTTAGACCTAAAAATCTTGGCAAATGGCAGGAACTGTTACAGTTGTCAAGAAAATCACAGATGAGATGCTTGGAAAGGTGGCCACATTAACATTAATAAGTGGATGGCTCAATATTGTTTTTCTTTTTACATGAATGTTTGGATTAGTTTGCGTGTATCTCGACTAATTTTACAGACCCTGAAATTAATGATCATATAAACCTCCAGTGACTATCATATTAGCAACTACAAGATTTGAACCTGAGACCACAGGAAAATAAACCTTTTAATTTCAAGCTTTTACCACTTACAACATCTTAGATTATTATGACCCGATATTTGGAAGAACATGATTTGGGTGGCACCGAGTGGTTGTTGGCTTGTGTCCTAGAACAACATGAAGATCACCAAACCATATGATTCTCTCGAGAGGTAGTTGGTGTGTGTCAGTTAAGGTAGGTTGGTTTAGGAATCAATCCTCCAAAACACACGAACACTCATCAAAGATAAAAGTTATTTGCCTCAGCTGGAAATATATCCATCTTCTGCTACACAAAATTATGTAATGGGGATCATTAGTTAGCATTTAATTATTGTTTAGAGACCGAAAAGACGGAGATGGTAAGAACTACAACAAAGTTATCTCATCCAAAACTGTCCTATAAAAGATTTACTTTTATATATTCACTTTAATTTTTTCAACTAAACATGTTTTCATACCATAAACTTCATTTTTTATGTTCCTCGATAGTAACTAAGCTTTACCCAGTGTTTAAAGCTTTCTCATGGTAGGGTATGGATCTAGAACAATAAGCTTTAATATAAATGAAAAATAAACATTTTTCGATATATAAAGTGCACGGTTTGTATAATTAAATACGGGGGTGACATTTTTTAGCAGGTGCATGACATGGAAAGGATCAAAATCATGAAGAAAGTTTTGGGATGTCCTCAATGGGGACCCCACAAAAGAATTCTCATGTGCTTGGTGATTAGGGTTCGTGAGGAAACTATTCCAAGGAAGTACAGAGAAGTTCTTGTAACAAGCAAGGATAGACTGGTTAGGTCCACCGTGATGTGGGGCAAAATTAAAGGGAGTTTTTACCTCCACCTTCCATCTTCTTTTCTAATTTGTTCGGGCCTATTCTAGCAGTGGTAGAAGCATTGAATGTGATTGTTTTTTAGAATATTTTTTGTGTTAAAACATATTAAAATGATATTTTTTTTATTTTTTAAAATTAATGCATTAAAATAATTTAAAATATATAAAAAATTTAATTTTTAATAAAAATAAAAAATTAAATTAAATTTTTTAAAAACCTAAGTACAATTATATTTTCGAACACAACTTCCCCATGACAAATATTGGTAGGTGGAGAATTTCCTAGTAGTAAACGACGATGGCTGTGCTAAACCAGTTTAGGTAAAAAGTCCCAACAAATTTCCTATTTGGGTTGAAAGGATAGGTGTCGAAGTTACATTCCCAACTTGGACTATCCTGTCGTCATCCCCTCTCTTCAATATAATCAATCACATAATAAATGTTAACTGATCATTAGCGGGTAGAGTTTGTGCAGAGATGTACAAGTGAAAAGGTAAGAAATTTCAAGTAAAGTTTTATGGTGTTGATAGTGGTTATTTTATTTAATTAATTTTAAAATATAAAATTAATAATTTAAATAGTTAAATGAGATTTTAAGATATAATTTATATTATTTTTTAATATAATATAAAAATCATTTAATTTTAAAACTTACACAGGTCTACACTATCTTGTGCTTAATTTTAATTACAAAAATAGAAATAGTTGTTAGGTGAGATTTCAAAATATAATTTATATTATTTTTTAATAAAAAACACATATAATAATAAAAAATAAAATTCATGTCCACTAAAAATAATAAAAATACCTCCATCTAGGATTGATTTCATCTAAAAAAAGTAATTAATAAGATGTGATTAATGTTTGCAATTGCAGCTTCAATTTGAGCAACATAAAATTTCTCAAAATTGCATGGTATGCGACTAAAATTGATAGTAAAACCGATTAGATACTTGGCAGCTACAAGTCAGCTAGGAGACAGTACAGAAAGTGAAGTTCCTGCATCCCAATAGTTCAAATTTATGATGATTGGAGGCTACACCACTGGCCAGCGCCATGGACCATATGGCCATGCGATCAGTGTGGCCTGACCAAAGAGCCTAAAACGCTGTCAAGCATGTGGGAGAAACAGAGAGGTGACAAAGAAACAGAACGTGAAGGTGAATGAACAAAACCTAGCGCGCGAATCATTGTGTATATATTCCCTCTATCCTTTATCTCCACGCTTGTTAAATGCTAAGTTCTGTTTTAGGCTATCCCTGATGTTAATATCAAAACCCAACATTGGATCCCAACTTGCCTGCAAAAAGGTAGGGCTTTTTATTTTCCTTACTTTTTTATTATGCTTTGCATCCCACCTAGACCCAGCCCTAGCTCTTTCAAAGAATTTCTTTTGGCACTCACTGATGGGTTCAACACAGCCATATTGAACCCAGAGCAAAATCATCATTCTTGAGAGATCAATGGCAAGGCATGCCCAGATGGGTTCAGCAAGCAATGCAAATGAAGCATTCCATGACTAATTGTTGTCTCAGTTCCATATGAAAAATGCATCTGATGTAGAGAATGCCATTGGGTTTGAACTTGAAAGCCTGAGAGGAAGTCATCTAAAACAGTTGAAACTTCAGACATAGCAAACTCCAATTGTCTTGTTAATCAGATTAAAACATTCATAAATCTGTTCAGATTGAGGATGTGATTTATCTCTAACAATAAATTCATTGATAATGCCATTCACCTCAATTGAACTAGAACCAGGAGTCTTCTCGACTCCTCTTTCCATCATCATCTTTCTTATGTTCTGAGCCTCCTCCCACTTACCAGCTTCCCTGTACATATTTGCAAGCAAGACGTATATTCCGCTGTCATGGGGATCCAAGTCAAGAAGCTTTGAAGCTGCTCTTTCCCCAATTAGAAGTTTCCTATGTATTCCACAAGCAAAGAACAACGCACCCCAAACCATAGCATCTGCTTCCATTGGCATTGTTTTAATAAGCTCTTCAGCCTCCTCCAACAAACCAGCCCTACCAAGAAGATTCACCATGCAAGAATAGTGTTTAGGCTGGGGAGACAGGTTGAATCTGGACTTCATTTGATCAAAATACTTGCGACCTTCTTCAACTAACCCTCCATGACAACAAGCTGTTAGGACCCCAAGAAAGGTGATTTCATCTGGCATCAATCCACTATCAATCATCTTAGAGAAGTAAAATATGGCATCATTTACATTCCCATAAAGAGCCAAACCACCTATAATGGCTGTCCAGGTCAAAGAGTTTCTTCTTGGCATCTCATTGAAAACCTGAAGAGCCTTTGTCATATTCCCACATTTTGCATACATGTCAATTAATGCAGTACCTAAGGCAACATCTAAAGAGAGATTGTGCTTTTTAATATAGTTGTGAGTCCACATTCCAGTATCAAGTGCTCCAAGTTGTGAGCAAGCAGATAAGCAATGAAGCATGGTCACCTTATCAGGTTTCATATTGCTCAATTGCATTTCACGAAACAATTCTAAAGCCTCCAAGCTAAGATTTGCTTGAACACAACTTCCAATCATGGCATTCCATGCCACAACATTCTTCTCTGGCATATCATGAAAAAGCTTCGCAGCCATATCCAAAAGCCCATTTTTCGCATACCCAACAATCATCGTAGTCCATGAAACAACTGTCTTCTTTCTCATTTTATCAAACAAAAATTTCCCCGCCTCAAGATCCCCACATTTCACATACATGTCCATAAGTGCATTAACAAGCGAAATTTTCAAATTCAATCCACTTTCTTCAATATACCGATGAATTTCTCTCCCGAGTTTCAAACTTCCTATTTGTGCACAAGCGGATACAACACCGATCATTGTCACCTCATCAGGCTTAACTTGCTCCGTTATCAGTTGTTGATAAATCCCCATTGCCTCCCTTGGCTGCCTCCTTCTTACATACCCATTAATCAATGAATTCCAAGAAACCAAGTCTCTCACACAACCTTCATCAAACACCTTATGCGCCAACCCCAACTCTCCAACCGAAACCAACATATGTATGATCCCATTATACAGATACATATCCTTATTAAAACCCATTTTCAATACCTGTCCAAGAATCTCAAAACCCATATAACTTAACACTAAATTAGCACAAACTTTAAACAAAAAAGAATAAGTATAGTTATCAGGCCTACAACCAGCCCTAGTCAGCATCCTTTTATACAGGACTAAACCTTTTTGCGGATTTTCACTCTCTACGCACCCTCTAATCACTGCATTCCAAGAAAACACATTTGGGTTTTGTAAATTATTCAAAATTTTGATACAATAATCAAGATTTCTTGATTCTGATATTGCACAAAACGAAATTAAGCGACTTGAAGCAAACCCATCTAAGATCAACCCTGTAAGGATCATTTGAGCTTGGATTTGTTTCAATTGGGAGAAAGATTTGCAGTTTTCTAGTAAAGAAAGAAGTGGGTTTGAGAGAACATAAGTGTGTGTTGTGTTCCATGAAGTAGGGTTTGACTTGTGAGTAGAGAAAGAGTGTGAGTGAAGAGAAAGACAAGAGAAGAAGGGGTTTAAGAGAGGCTTTGGGATGAAGTGATGAGATCTTACTTTGGTTACATAGTAAACTGTCATCTGTTTATGTTCGTTTTCTGTTCGTGGGAGTTGGAGAGAGAATGAGTTGAGGCGGGAAAGGCTGTCAGTAGTGGTCTAGTCGTTATTAGTTATAAGGCCTGGGTCGGCCTATTAACCGAAAAGGTCCGGATTATGGGTTAGACGATCAACCCTTGAATCAGCAGGTTGACTTGAATTTATGGGGTTTTAAAAAAAAAACAATTTTGTCTGATATTGTTCTAGATTAAAAAAATTAAAAAAAAACTCAAACAATATCATTTAAATAAAATAAAAATGATGATGAGATCTTTTAACCAAATTATTTAGAATACATGTTGATTGGATTATCTCTTCAGGCAATTCAAAATTAAATTCAGCTCAAGTCAAGCATCAGATTAACCTATGATTTGGATTGGTTTGAATGAGATTCGGAGATGATAATTTAATTTGATCCGGTGAATATTTAATTTATTAATCCGGTCTAGTAGATATCAAATTTAAATATTCAACATGTTCAGATTTAAAAAAAAAATATTATTGGAAGTAAGTTATGGCTTTTGAATTAGATTATACAATACTTGATTTAAAATCCAAATTGATCTAAATTGGAAAGTAAAAATCCTTCATTTTTAATATTTAAATATTTTATTTTATTTTTATATCAAAACTAAGTTGAAAATCAAATTAATTTGATTAATTTGCTTAGATAATAACATATCTTAATAGCTATCAATTCAACTTCCTTAAATTATCTTAGTATTAATTTTTGCAGTTATAATTTAAAAGGTGAGGTTTAAAAAAATTATATAAAAAATTATAATTTATAATTTTTTTAATTAATATTTTAAAAGTTTTAACATGACCAACATAAAATTATAGCATGTTAATTAGTAAACATACACCGCAAGCCTTAAGCCTTAGTGCTTGTATTTTTTAAAAATATTTCTCAATTAAAAATATATTAAATTAATTTTTTATATATATTTTTTATTTTTAATATCAACACATCAAAATCATTCAAAAATATTTAAAATATTAGACAAATAATAACACAAAAATAAACACAAACTTCGAAACCAGAAGAAAAGGTAAAACTTGGGGGGAAAAGAACCCCGAAGAATGACAACTAGAATGATCAATGTTTTGCAATTGCAACCATTCAGAAAAGACAGGGTCGCAGGAATGGAAATCCTGAAACCGGGAAAACCGCTTGAGAATAAAAAGTCATTAAATGAGCCTAAAGAATTATCCAGGATAAATTATGGAAGGGAACTCCAAAAATTTCATCACCATCTATGATTGTATGGGGTGAATGAGAATGAGACTTAATTAGGCCCCACCAGAACCAAACTTCTTCCCAAACACAATCATCTGAAGCTTGTCATATCCGGCAAGCACACCAGCACCAGCAACAGCACGGAGGATGTTTGCACCAGCACCCTTGAAGAGGGATTTAGCACCCTCGTTCTTGAGGATCTGAGAGAATGCATCAAAGGAGCTCTTGTACTTAACAGCTTCACCAGATGTCATCATCATTCTTCTGCGGACAGTGTCAATTGGATAGGATGCAAGTCCAGCACCGTTGGTGACGACCCAACCAAGAGCAAAGCTAGCAAAGAAGCTATCCTGTAATCATCGTGTGACAAATGAAACTACATGAGAATTCACCTTGACAAATGAGATCGAAACTGTTAAACAATTTATAGCAGAATTTACTAACCTGCATCTTTCCAGTTAGGACAACTGGCTTCAAAGAATCATACATTCCAAAATACAGACCACGGTACACAATAATACCAACACATGAAATGTTAAAGCCACGGTAAAGCCCAGCAATACCATCTGATTGCATAGTCTTCTTGTAGACATCAACCAAGCCATTGAATTGCCTCTCCCCTCCCTTCTTTGCAGCCTTGGAATCATTTGTAAGACGAGTTCGGGCATAATCCAAAGAATAGACAAAGAGTAGTGATGAGGAACCAGCAGCACTACCAGATGCCAAGTTACCAGCAAACCACTTCCAATAGCCATCACGGTCCTTCTTGAAGTTGAAAAGCCTCTTAAAGTAATCTTTGAATGCAAAGTTCAGGGCCTGGAGGAGGGTTCATAGAATTACTAGATAAGCACAGAAATAAAACTCAAAAGGAATGAAATAGGTTAGTAAAGCATCCAAGATGGAACAAACCTGAGTGGGGAAGTAACGGATGACATTGACAGTGTTTCCTCTCCACAATGACACCATCCCCTCATCTTTCATTGTTCTGCTGAAACAATCTCCAATTCCCTTATATGGTTCAGAGAGTCGACCAGTCTTGATCATCTCATCCTGGTTTTGGATCAAGAGCTTCACACGCTCAATGGGAGCTGCAGCAGTTTTGGACACAGTTGCAGAAACTCCACCCATAAGAAAATCAATAGCAAAGCCAGCCAAGCCTTTCTCTGATGGGGCTTGGACAAATACTGGTGAGGTAGATGATGCAATCAATGACATATCAGGGGTGGATTGGCATGCCCTTGTCATCGCATACTGGAATCCTGCATTGGAATAATTTCCATATGCAAACTGCCTTTGGTGTAAAGCAGGTCTCTGAAAGCCTTGGGAAAAGCTAGAACTGTGATGGGCCTGGCTTGCCATCTTTTGCATGACAGATGGTTGCTGGCGGCTATCAGTCATTTCCTCTCACAAATAATGAACCCCTGTTCCAAATTAAATCAAACAAACAATATTAAGGTACAACAAAACCATATCAAAGGTACCATTAAGCATATAACTCCATATGATTTTTCTGAATTCGAAGAATTTAACAGACCAAGAATTATATTTCCTCAAGCAGTATTGATAACAATACACCTTATAATTCATTAATATATACATAATAACATTATACCTTATAACAGGGTTCTTTAAGCATGGGATTTGCAAACCATTTGAACTGACAAAACTGTGCTTACATAGCTAATGTAGACAGACGAGCATACAGCACATAGGGATATGGTTATGCTTATTCCCAACAAAAATCTACCAAATTATCAAATACCACCTTTATCAGCATGTACAAATCTAACAAACTGCCAAGAACAGTCAACCAGCTTTTCAAAAGCTTCAAGTGGATAAATGGATAATCAATTTAACAAAAAGAAAATAAGTAACCGAACCATGGACTTATTATTTACAAGGAAACGCAACACCAAAAGGAGCAGCAGAAAACTGAAGCACTCAAGCTCCATAAAAAATTGATGCGACACTCCATCTGCAGTAACCCCAATAAAGTTTCTACAAAGCAAAAGCACATTAACCACAGTTGTTCTTTAAAAACAATTTCAGTCAGAAAACCGACCCCCCACAATAGCTTAGAATGCATGCATCACTCTGATTCAAGACATAAATCAGGTTTTAAGAGCAAAACCAAATCTCCAAAATCAAATAAAAAAACACCATTAACGATCGCATCATATTCTAACAATCAAATTGTCCATTCCAAACCAAGTAACACACAAGCATTCATCATTTATTCCGAAATCTAAGGAAAAAACAAATCTGTCTTATCTACACTAATCAAACATAATCTTTCTACTCTGTCCAAAATAAATTTACTGAATCAATTTCCCGAATCACATCGATCATTGATGGGATGGACACTCAACTTACCATCAGGTGGTTAGGATTATCTCATTAGGGACAAATATTTCAGAACAAATAGCAATATTCTGATCAAAATGACATAAAACAATAATCACATGCCAAAAAAAAACAACCCAGTTCGTATATCATATCAACAACTCGCCTCACTATAGATTAAAAACAAAAAAAATCAAAACTTTAAGATCCAATGAAACCAATAAAGAAAAGAGAAATATTGATATAAAAAATAAACCTGTTAGTTTAAAAATCTATGAGAAAAAGAAAAAAACTGGGCAACAGATCTAACAAAGATGCCAAGAACCAGCAAAGGAAGGGAGGGAGGGAGAGATCTAAGAGAGAAGTGAAGTGGGTTTTATATAAACATGAAGATGTTAATGCTAGACAAAGAAAACATAGACAAGTCCAAAAAACAAGGAACAAAAGACAATGAACTAAACTCAAAAATACATGAAAATCACAAGTGAACGAGTCATGCGGCGTGTCAAATGAAACGAAAGGAAAGGAAACAGCTTTAGAGAGAGAGGGAGAGAAAGGCATTGCCTTTAGATTTTGTTGGTGGTGAAGAGAGAAAGGAAGGAGTCTTGACGGTTTGAAACGGCAAGGTTGGCGAGGAGAGGCAATATGCATATTTATAAGTGGAGGGAGAGACATGGTAGCGTGGGGAGTGGGTGCATGGAATGGCAATTTCTTAGTTTGAGTGGGTTATTTTTAGTCCCTGGGCTCTTAATATGATTACAAATCAGTCCTTAATGTTTGAAAAAACTATAACTTAGTCCCTAGACTATTCTTGGTTGTTGCACATTTGTTGTTGTTTTTTTTTCCTTGACCTCAAATTTAGCATTTGACAATTTAATCCCTTATATAAAAAAAAAATCAAAGTTTAGATAAAAATCAATGATGTTAATGAGATTTCTGATTTTGTTCGAGTTGTTGGACTGTTAAGTCAATTCTTAATTCATCAAGTCAATATTAGTTAATCTTAAAATGATGTTTTTTTTACAAAGTTTTTAATAAATTTCTTGAGTCAATATTAGATCTTACTTAAATTTGATGGAATCAACCGAGTTGTAATTAATAAGTTTGGTCACTTGGGTTTGATTTGATTAATATTTAAATGGTTCAAAACCAAACCTGTTTTAGACTAAATTCTAGGTTAGCAGGTTACTGGATTGACCTGTCAAGTCAGATCATGATAAGAGTTTTTACTATGGTTTGGTGGTTGACTAAAGTCTTATTTTAAAATAGGGTAGAAATTGTTTTTATAAGTATTTTTTATTTAAAAATATATCAAAATAAATATTTTTTTATTTTTTAAATTTAATTTTTAATATTAACATATCAAAATAATTCAATAACACTGAAAAAATTTGTTACCATACTAAAATATTTTAAAAATTTTAAAAGCTAGGTTAGACTGGAATGCCAAATAAATTTAATATGATATGATTATGAAAAACTCTGTATCCAACGGCAATGAAAACCTTGGTAGGTGAAGAGAGATGCATGTTTGAAAGGACAGGTCTCATTTTGGAAATGAAGAAAACATGGAAATTGTCTCTGATTTTTTATTTTTTAGCTCTAGGAAATTTCTTTACTTGACCAAGGTGGATGGATTCGTGCATATGTAGCCTACTTTCTTGACAAATTGGTGGCGGCTGTTCTACCACTGCCTGCCTCTTTATTTCAAGAATTTTCAACTTCTAGAAGAAAAACATTTTTGTTGCTGGGATGAAAAATCTTTTACTCTCATTATCATTTTTTATTGTATTTGTTGTTGTTTTGATTATAATTTGTTGACTCTTCTGCTCTTGTAATAGGAATAAATTTGGTTCAAAATAAAGGTCAAATAAATTTGGATAAATAAATATCTACTATCATATTTTTTTCTGTATATATATATATATATATAGGTAAAAAAATTATTTCATTTATGTTTTAGATTTAGAAGAGGAAAAAAAAAAAGTACATTTATTTTTGCATAAACTGAGTGTACTGGCTGCAACCAAGAATTCAACATGTGTGAACATTTGGAAAAAATTTCCAAGTCTTTTGGGCTGGCTATAAAATATGAGAAGATAAATATCTTTCAACATAATCCGCTGAGTTTAGTGGACTGAAGAATTCTTAAGAGATTGTGAAAGAATTTGCCTTGAAAATTTGGCGCCTTTATATTTGATTAGTATTGCAGACAGAAGAAACAGATAAAAACAAATCTATTTCTAGAACAATTTTGGAGTAAATTTCTATCATATTAAAACATGAAGAACAACAAAACATGTCTTCTTTGTCCTAGTCCCTGTCTCTTCTATCGCAGAATGATAACCAGATACTATCTGTAGTGTTAAGAGGTACAACGTGAGATTGCCATCTCCTGATACTTGTCCAAGTATCCACCACACCTGCGATTTAGACCTGCGCCTCCAAATGAAAATCTCAAGCATGAAAAGCACATTGCAACAAGAGCACAACATATAAGACAAAAATCAACGTGGAGAATCATGAATTAGTCAAACACAAGGGGCAACCACCATAACAAAACACTCTAGTAGCAGCGCAGTGAATGCTGGCTAAAATATGTTTATAGGATGTTAGAGCATTCAACTCAACCAAAACAAAGGGGAGAAGCCTGGAGAATACCTCACACGAACAATGAATGGGATTCCTAGATGAAGTATTTCGAAGAATACCGACATAATTCCTAGATGAAGAAGTATTTCGGAGAAGACCAACATAATGTGCACAATGAAGGTTCTTACTGTCTTACAGATCACTATTTGGCAGGAAAAGTACAACTTAAGCAGCTTAAAACTTGTATTGATGTGTAATGGCCAGTGCAAACTAGTGAAGGACAGAACACTAAAGAAAAGAAGATAGATGGGCGTTTCATTAACTGTAAATGGGAATGCTTGAAGCTTATTGATTTGGTAGACCAAAAAGAAAAAATCAACAAAGTTTCAAGCAAGAAAATATCACACCCGAGCATGGAAAGGGGGGAGGGGGTATGGTACCATTCTGTTCGAGAGTAGGATTGTAGCTTCTGTTCATGTAGTTATTACTAGCAAATTAAACATTTTACAAGTCATATGAACAACCATTAAGTCGTAAAAGGAATGCATTAAAAGAAGACGAGCAGTTAAAAGCTTCTGCACATTTTACAAGTCATATCGAACATTCCTAAGGTTAATCTAAGGCAATATATGTGGTACATGATATTAGGTATCATGTACATAATGCTATAGATATTGCATGAAAGTCATACAAGATACCAGGAGTAAACTGTCAATCCATCTGTAAAGAAGCTATTGAGGCCTGCTCAGATCAATTGGATCTCTTCCTTGCACTCCATCAATACCAAGGCAAGCAGGGTCGAATGATGGTTCCGAACTCCTAAAATCCATTTCCAGTTGCTTCTGCCTCAGTTGCAAAGCACTCTGCTCATTCTCCAGTTTCCTCCACTCATTCTCCAGCCTCAACCTCTCGAACTCCTTGTCTTTCTTGCTGCAGTATCTCAACCACTTGAACCGTTGTTTCTCAAGTTCAAAAGTTTGTGCCTGGATGCTTACCCTTTGCTCTAGGAGTTGCAACCTCTGCTTCTTAATCCACTCCTTTCTCTCCCATGGTGACACTGCAGGGTCTTGAAAAATCGCTGCCATTTCAACATCAAAACTATTTCGCCCATCTGATTGAGACCAAAGATGGGCATGCTCATCATTCACTCGCCCCTCACACAACTGGCCTACCCTCTCGCCGTCCTCATCCGCATTATTATTTTCTTCATTATCTGATTCACCATCATCATCATCACCATCGTCACTGTCACCATTTCCCTCGGCTTCATCCTCCCCTGACCCATTATTATCTTTCAAGCTCCTCTCAAGGGGTAATGAACAACCTTGTAGATCAAGATCCTGGCAATTGGGTATTCTTTGCCCATTATGGTAAGCACACATTTCCTTATAAAACAAATGTTTTGAGCCCAATATCTTTCTGACATCATCCTTTGCCTTGGCTGAAAGATGAGGCATTGAATCCATAAGAACAGGGTTCTCCACCACTCTACAAGTAGTTCCCCTCCCAAGAATCTCGTTCAGCCTCTTGTACCTCTTATTCAGATCATTGAACTTATCCTCACACTGTTGTGGCGAAACATGACAGCCCTTGCTAATCATTAGCTTCGACACCATTTTCCATTTACCTTTCTTCTGCAAAAGCCCAGATTTTCTCTTAAGCCCCTCAACAGCATTAAGTGTACCATCATCACCCACACAAGCAACCACTGCAATAAGAAGCCTAACGACATTATCTGTCCATTTCATTCGCTGCCATGGAGATCCCTTTTTTCCCTTAACACCAGTAGAATTCTCACCATTCCCATCTTCCATAAAACTCTGGTCATCATCTTCGCTCGCATTGCCACTGCTTGCACAATTAAAAGGACTAACAGCTTTTCCTTTACCAAAATTCGCTGAATATACTTTTGATGGTGTACCTTTCACTTCCGTTAGCCCAATTGGTTGGTGATCATTATCAAAACAACCCACTAAGTTCACCTGATGTTGGTGCGCTAAGGAGGGATGACCTAACTGGGATTGTTGGTGTCTATGAATCGGGGACTCAAGGTCTAACAAACCACTATTTGGACCTGACAAAAAACGACCTCCCAAACCCGAATTATCCATGGCAACACACTTAATCCTTGAATTCCAAAATCCTAATGAACCAAAATTTCAAATTTCATATACTCCAATGCTCATGAAAGCAATCACTCCACTAATAACTACGCGGATCATCCGAACCAAGTTTCCATTATCAGAAACTTAACAGCCAAAGAAAACAAAACCCCCAAAAAATCCCACTTTCCCCCATTTTCCCTCATTTTCTCACCAAGCAAACAAAAGGGTCGCCATAGAAACCTCAAAACCCAACAAAAACCCCACCAATCCAATCCATATTAGAATGAGTACTAATCATCCAAAACCACCCTCCAAGCTCAATCTCTAATATTACTCAAAAACCCAGTATTCCTAAAGCTGCAAATATACAAAAAAAAGGTAACTTTATAATCAAAATCAAGTAAACAACCCAACAAGATCCAATCTTTTCTATTCCAAGCAATAGAGGTTGAAACTTTCCTTATTAAATTATTAAAAAATGGATATTTTTTCATTAACTAAAGCTAAAAAACACAGTACAAATGAAACTATACTATATGATTGTTAAAAAAAAAAGGCGTTATTTTTCAAGCTTACCCTTTTAGTGATCCACAATGGAGGGTGCACTGTGGGAGAGGGAGAGAGGGAGAGCGCTTTATTTTTTTTCTTTTTTTTTATGAGAGAGAGAGAGAGAGCGCTTTGAATAGATGGGTTTTAGAGAGAGACAGAGAGACAGGGAGGGTTTTGAGAGAATATACTTAGATATGCCACGTGTAGAGATGTTGTTGTCGGTGAAAAGGTTGCTGGCTACAGACAAGGAATGTTGTTAATTCCGAAGTATCGAACAGGTCTAACAAAAGGGACAAATTCAATTTTCACCCTTAAAGTTTATGTTTTGTCTGAATTTAGCTCCACAACTTTGTTTTGTCTCAATTTTCCCTTTCAAGTTTGAAACTTTTTTCATTTTTCTCCTTTTTTTGGTCTCCATTTAGTACATTGGCAAAATTGAAGAGATGACACTATTCGAATAATCTAACATAAACTTTTATTCTACACCATGTAGCATTAAAAAGTTTTAGGATTAAATAAATTTTATTTTATAGTATAGTAGTAGCACTTTCCCTAAAAAATTACAGTAGTAGCACCATCAACTAGTATTCTTTTTAAATTAGAATTATTGAAATATAATTATAATGATATTTACTTATATTAGGAAATTAAATTGTTTTATGATTTTTTAAGTAAAAATATTTATTTATTAAATCATATTTATATTTTTTAATGGGATGATATTATCTAACCAATTAATGTTAAAAATCAAAATTAAATATCTTTTTAAATGATTTTAATGATACATTTTGTACTTATAACAATCTATCGATCAACAAATTAATGCATTGAGTTTTTTTAATAAAAATATGTTATTTTGAATATAATTATTTTAAAAAAAAAATAATATTGTTTTGAATAAAAAAAATCATCTTATTATCTAAGTTTAATTAAGTCAAATCTTTAAATAATTCAAAAACAAAAATAAATTTAACTCAAGTTAAGCTAGACCTCGGATTGATGGGCCATCAAGTTGAAGGGGTTGGCCCGGATAACTATAGTCCCTGGTTCATTAGTGTTATTGAATAATCTAAATAATGATTGAAGAGTATAGAATCAGGCCTCCTCAACTCTACCTGTTTCATGCCTTTTCTGCTACCAATGCTTGAGCCCTGATTGTTAGTTAGGAACTACAAAGACAAAACCTCATGACAAAGGGAGCTTTGATTGAACTTATGTCAAGCACGAAATGCAGAAATGACATACAATGAAAGGTATTGACTATGTTTTATTTGAAGCAAGTTACAAAGTAACAGCTGCAGAAAGCAGCAATTGGGACAGAAGCCATGATTCCATCTCTGTGCTAGCAAGTAAACAGTTTTACAGTGCTTTATACGAAGAGGTTACACATAAGACTGCAACAAAAGAGAAGAACAGACCACACTAAGAGATGAAGCAGCCATGCAAGCACCAGCAAGCCAAGGAGGTAACCGAATTACTTTGAAAGGGTACAGAATTCCAGCAGCAAAAGGCAAGCTAATCATGTTGTAGCCAAGTTTCCAGAAGCAACTAATCCAAATTCGGGATATGGTCTTTCGCGATAGGTCTAGGGCTGCAACTACGTCTTTCAGTTGCTTTTGATGAGAAGTATAGCAGCTGTAATCCACACCAACTCAACATGAACTCCACACAAGTAATCCTTAATATGTGCATACAATGGAGAGAGTGGATGCTGATACAAGCTGCATGCAACCCTTTTGTTCGAATTAATATATAGCGATAGGTCTAGGGCTGCAACTACGTCTTTCAGTTGCTTTTGATGAGAAGTATAGCAGCTGTAATCCACACCAACTCAACATGAACTCCACACAAGTAATCCTTAATATGTGCATACAATGGAGAGAGCGGATGCTGATACAAGCTGCATGCAACCCTTTTGTTCGAATTAATATATAGCAGAGCAGACAACAGAAGAAAGCGGTGGTTCTGATTTAAGAGAAGGTTTTAACATGTAATAGGAAAAGACTTTAACTAGGGACACAGGAGGAGCCAGTTTCCTGTTTGAGGAAGTAGCTTGCTTCTTTGGTCGGAAAAATTACGCAATTAGCATATAAATTTAAAAAAAATAGATGAATTGCACAGCTTTTCTTCCTGCGGTTCAGAGCTGCTATAATTAATGGATATCACGGTTTAGATCATGAAAACAATTCATTATTAATCACAACAATTAAATTACAATTCTCATATAGAGTAATATAAATTATTTTTTATACCTCATCTAATAATTTAAATTTTTTAATTAAATTGATTTTTTAATATCGTATCAGAGTTTTATAATTAAACAATTACGAGTTCGACTCTCATTATTTTTATTTATTTGATAAAAAATTAAATATAAAATAATATAAACATGTATAACTTTTAAATTCAAATAGCTAATGAAAAAAAAATTGCCATAATAATAAAAATTATATTTTAAAAATTAACTTAACAATTTAAATTTTTAAAATGAATTGGAATTAAAAAAGCAAAAAATCCTGGCGAGAAAAAGAGGTATAGAGCTAAGAAAGTAGGCTGACAGGCCACAGGATAATAAAAAGAGAAGTTGACTCGACCTCGGGACTGCATATGGAAGCGAAGGAGTGGAATTTTTTCAAGAAAATAAAAGGAAATTAAAATAATTAATTTTAAAAAATATAAATTAATGGTTAAGTTTCTGAATTTATTTTTTAGAAATCACCGGTTTGTATTCTATAAATCTTAAAGTAATTAAAAATTTATTTAATTATTAACTTTAATATTTATAAAATTAATCAAGTTATATATAATCTTCTCTTCTATATCCATGTTAATTGAAAAATAAAATAAAATAAAAAAAAGTCAGTTATGGACAGAGAAAGAAGGGACAGAAGGGAGTAAATACCAATGTCATGGAAAATTGACAGAAGGGGTCGCGTTCTTCGGCTTAAGAGAGAAGAAGAGCATCTATGTGGAAATTTAATAGCATGACACGCTTTCCGAGGTAACATTTATTAAAATGTTGTCTTTTTAAAATACTACAAGTTAAAGCGTTCTATTTCATTAAAAAAAAATTAAAATTGTATTATTCTGTTAAATGTTTTTAATTACTGTGCTAATCTTTGTTTATATAATTTTTCCCAGCCAGCCAGCCAGCTCTCTCTTGTTTTTTAATCCTGCTGAGCTTCCCACCTTGAACTTGTTTCCTTCTTGATTCCACGAAAACCTTAACTACCACTAAACAGGAACTACTGCAGTTTCTTTATTGCAAATTGACTGACTATTTGTCTCTGATATGGATTTCCTTGAATTAAAACAGTGTCTAATGAGGTAGGATTGTCATCAAATAAATGTCTTCTTACTTTTGTTGGGATCCAACTCAATAATTGACCTAGAAAATAACTTAGATTATTAAATCATGAGGTCATTAACAGCTCATTGAATTAATTTAGGTTTAATATTAATTTGATTAGAGTTAAACTAAACTTGATTATGTCAATTAAATCACTAAAAGTTTAATTGGTAAACTGCATGAAAGTCTTTTCCCGATGCAACTTGAATCCAGACATAAATTAGGTTCTGGATAACAGATTTCCTAAATCAATCCATCTAAGTTGGGCCAAATTTAACGTCTGTGCTTGCTACTTTATCTTGCTCTCTCTCACAGTACTTTGGATGCTAATCTATTTGCTTTTTTCTCTGGAAAAGATCACAAGCAGCAACACCTCCTCTTTCACATAAAAGGAAGGGCACAGTTATGATCTGGGGAGGTAAAAGAAAGCATAAACTTCCAAATGATACATGCCATTGCCATGCTATATATGTTCCCAATGAATTTCACATTATGGATTTGGTAATTTTTCCAATGCATACACTAAATATAAATTAGAAAGTAGAATTGACATTTCCTTCATTCTGTTTATTGCAACTGCCAAGTAGGAAGACCGCAAATGGGCATAGTGGATGGACCACTCTAGTCAAATCTCATTCAAATCTTCCAATCCTTTTTTGCTCTAGTGTATTAGTTCCTGAGATCAAGACAAATTTATTGTGTATATACCAAGGGCATGCAAATGTTTATAATCACAGCAATCAGAGCAATGGTAGATACAGATAAAGACTAAAAACTAGCTAACATGAGATTGTCAAATATCGTGCAATGAGTTTTCCTTCAAGAGGCTCTATCTCTAACACGCAAAGGCTTCTTATAAGACTGCAACATGAGAGAAGAACAAACCACGCTAAGTGATGAAGCAGCCATACAAGCACCAGCAAGCCAAGGTGGCAACCGAATTCCAGTGAACGGGTATAGGATACCAGCAGCAATAGGCATGCCAAGTATGTTATAGCCAAGAGCCCATACATAGTTTAGCCGTATCCGGGACATGGTTTTTCTTGATAAATCGATGGCTGTAACTACGTCTTCTAAGTTGCTTTTGATGAGAACTATATCAGCAGCTTCTATGGCCACATCAGTGCCGGCACCAATTGCCATCCCAACATCAGCTGCAACTAGAGCTGGCGAGTCGTTTATTCCATCTCCCACCATTGCTACAGTCATTCCTTTTCCCTGCATTCAGTTTACAAATTTATGCAATTTGAACACCAGTAAGAAATCAGTTCACACCCAACCCAACCCTATTGCTGTTCAATCAAAATGCAAAAGAATGACTAAAAAACAGAACCGCTCAGACTCCTTTTAAAATTACATTAGCTGCCAATTCTGGAAGTTAAAACTCAAAAAAGTTTCATGTCGTCGTCTTGCCCTGGGACTCATCTAGGATTTCATCCAATGTAAACCGTTTAACATTTTTTTTCATACCATAATACCTTCAATATATAAAGGGATGGGCATTTGCATGTTTCCTTGAATGTCACCATCCTCATAAGATTAGTAAAGGTTAATCATTATTCAAAGCTCCAATTCATTAACACATAACAGCACGTCACAAATTTTTATTTGCCTACTTCTCTGTTTATTTTCTTGCATTGGAAAGTAAGCATACCTGTAAATCTTTAATCCTGTCAGCCTTTCCTAATGGATCTGTTTCAGCAAACACCTTCTCAATCCCAACCTCCTTAGCAATGGCACTTGCTGTAGCCCAGTTATCACCAGTCACCATGATGCTTGAGATGCCCATGGAACGAAGAAAAGATATGACACACTCAGCCTCTGGCTTCACTGGATCAGTCACAGCAAAAGCTCCAGCAACCCCTCCGTCTATGGCTACTAGCACACATGTTCTAGCTAATTGCTCATGTTCTCGAATGTAGTTCTCAACCTCAGAACCAACTGAGACATTACAAGCCTGCATGAGCCTCCTGTTCCCAACCAAAACATTTCTGTCACCCACTTTTCCACTCACCCCAGCTCCAGTGTGCACTTCAAAGTCCTTAACCTCTGCAATATATTCTGCATTAGGAGCAATCTTCTGGCGCAGCCTCTTAGCATGCTTCACCACAGCTTTTGCTATTGGATGTTCACTATTTGCCTGAGGATATGGATGGGGAAATAAAAATAAGCTATCTTCCCCAACATGTTATGAGTATGATTTCAGTATCTAAATATATCAATGATTGTTCAAGAAAACAATAACTATTCATATTTCTTAATACTTTAGAAATGGAAACTAATCTTATTTTTCAGACAGCATTATTCCTTCCCGCCCCATGGTAAACCAAGCTGTTTATTAAAGTGGCTTCTCGAACCTTTTTTTTATGAAAATCAAGATGTTTTTATGAAAATCAAGATGTATCTAAATCCTATAGTTTTGATATCAGAACAATGCTCGAGATACAGATGCCCACCTCTGCAGCAGTAACCATGTCACAAAATTCCTCCATTGAGAAACTGGAAAAGAGCACAGCACTAACTACCTCTGGTTTTCCAACTGTTAATGTCCCTGTCTTGTCAAAGACAACCGTTTTCACCTGGAGGACAGTAACAGCATGATCAGTTACAAGAGATATTGAAGTCGGCAATTGACTTTGTCCCTAGTGAATATGAAATGTATTTGTGAAATCTACTCTTGCCTAATGTAAAAAATGGCCAAGAAATTGCTTCATGGGAAACAAATCTACCACGGATAAGGCTTGCTAAGTTCTCATAACAGCAAAGGAGCCCATGCATTAAACCCAATTTCTGACAACAGAGATGAAGGTTTATCAGAAAAGTTGCCATACCTTGTGTGCCTTTTGAAGTGCATTTCCGCCTTTGATGAGCACACCTTGAGAAGCACCCTTTCCAGTGGCAACCATGACTGCTGTTGGTGTTGCCAGACCTAGAGCACACGGGCAAGCAACTACCAGTACTGAAATACCAAACTGCAGTGCAAGCTCAAATCCGTCCATTGCTTTGGGTATCCAATGTTTTGGGTAAAGACCAGCTTCTCCAGGTATAAACCATCCCAGCCATGTAATAAATGCTGCAATAACAACCTGAAATGGCATTTCCAAGATACATAAAAATTGGAATGTTCTGCATTCCCAGTCATCCCATATAATTAAAAAAAAAAAACAGTATTGAAACATGTGCAAGAGTGAAAAGATCAGAAGGTGCCTTGCCCTCACAATTATTATATGTACAAATGGATGCCTTATATCATGAAAGTGCAAGACCTCGGAAAGAAAAGAATATAAAGAGAGAACTAGATGAAAACACACACAAAAGGAAGGAGGGAGAGGGAGAGAACTCTTCAAGAAAATCAATTAAGCCTCAGAAAAAGACAGATAGAGAGACAGAGAGAAACTCGCTCCATTTTCTAGAATGATGCATCTCCCTCCTAGTCAGACAGCAAAGTCTATTATTTTTAAATTACTTAAGATTTTTACTGATTCAAGCAATAGCAAACTTTTTTGTAAAGCATGTGGAGTGTGTCATCTCATAAAAGACCTAATAACCAAACATTAATTAGGAAATCAAACGAAGGATATAACGAACTCACTGTAGGAACAAAAATCTTGGAGATTCGGTCAGCTAGTTTCTGAACAGGGGCCCTGGAAAGCTGAGCAGCTTCAACAAGTTGAACAATTTGGGAAAGTGCAGTTTCTGATCCAACATGAGTAGCCCTGACCAGTAAGCACCCATTCTCATTCATGGTCCCGCCAATCACCTGTTAACAATTGAAACAGAAATTCCTGGCTGAGCCTTCTGAATTGTACAAATGCTGCATATAAAATCTATGTGAACAACAGATGAATTGCAGTGTTATACCTTGTCTCCAGGTCTTTTAGCAATGGGCCTTGCCTCCCCTGTGATCATACTCTCATTCACATAGCTTTGACCATCCATAACAATCCCATCAACAGGGACCTTTTCCCCTGGAACAATCTTAATCATGTCATTCCTTTGTATCAGTTCAGTACTAATGTCCATCTCTGAGACAACATTTCCATCACTGTCTACTGTTACCAAATGAGCTGTATCAGGAGCGAGTTCAGTCAGCTTTGCTAAAGCATCTGAAGTCTTGCCTTTAGCCACAACCTCCAAATATTTTCCCAAAAGAATAAACGATATCAACATGGCACTAGTCTCAAAGAAATCTTGCCCTTCAAATGTATCTGACGTTATAGCTTTTATCACCATGTACACAGAATAGAAGTAAGCTGCATTAGTGCCTAGTGCAACTAAAACATCCATGTTAGCAGATTTCCGCCTCAAAGCATGGTATGATCCCACATAAAACCTGAAAATAACATCAATAGTAAAGATTTTAACAGGCTGAATTTCACTTATCAAAGACAGAAAATGTAGAAGTAAAAATAAAATTGATGAACATAAAAGTAACGCTTATTTCAGTACCTTCGGCCAACAATGAACTGCACTGGTGTACAAAGGATCAACCTGAGAAGCATCCCAACTGTGAGCATGTTGTGAATCCTGTATTCTAACCAGTTACCATAAGGATGAAGCATTGGGAGTACCATGGAGAATACAAGTACTGGAACAGAGAAAAGGCAACACAACAAAAATTGGTTTCTATACATCCGAACTTCTTGTAGTTGCTCTGTTTCTCTTCTTCTTGGAGGAACATATAATTCTGCGTGGTAAATGTTGGGACCAGATGATGCATCTCCAATGCGCTGTATAATAGATCTTGGGCCAATGAGATCTGGATCATAGCAAACAGTTACCTTATGTTCAGCTAAGTCCACTTCAACATGATTCACACCTGGTGTGGACTCAAGACAGGATTGGATCATGCTACCATCTTCTGCAAAATTAAATCCTTCAACTTTAAGGTGCACCTTGTTCATGTCATTCCCAGAACTGATGAGCTCAGCTCCAAAGCCAGCATCTTGTACTGCTTCAAGAATGCCGTCTGTATCAATGAGGTTTGGGTCAAAGTGGACCTTTGCTTCTTCAAGAGCTAGACCCACCACTGCTTTTTTAACTCCATCAGCCATTAGAAGGACACGTTCAACAGACTCAGAGCAGCTGGTGCACATCATTCCTTTAATCCTAAGCCGGCATACTTCTATATCATGCTCTGGAAATTCATCAACAGGAAATCCAGCATCTTCTATAGTTTCCTTGATTTTATTAACCTAAAGACATTAAAAAAAATCATAAAATTGCTACTCATCAACAGGAGAAAAATACCATACAAATTAGTACCAACAAAAAATTCAAACTAGCTATCTCAAATCTGAAATCAAACAAATATCACAGAGTCCACCACATGTGCCTTTTCATCCACATTTGACAAGTATAAATAATCGAAACAAAACAACTCTAAAACATACATAGACATACTTATTCTAACAGGACAAAAGAAACATGACTAACAATAAGCTTATACAAGTTTTCCAAGCTGACTTACATCAACAAGCTCAGGCACATAAGTGATAGCAGCACGGCCATCAAGGGGCGATATTACAGCACTTTCAACCCCATGAACCTCTCCCAACATAGATTCTATAGACGTCGAGCACGATGTGCACTTGATTTCCCCTATTTTGAACTTAACAGTTCTGACCTTCTTATCTCCTTTATCAGGGAAGACAGTAATTGCAACATCCTCCGACGGCTTCAACAAAGGTGCCTTCAGATCATCATCTGTTTTCCCGTTGATTTTCATTTCACCATCCGAGCCCATATCTGCTAAATCAGAAAAATAAAAACACTAATTTTGCACTGTTTAATCCAAATTTTTTTAAAAAAAATCAATCAATCAACCCCCATGATTGAAACTTTAACAGGATCACAAATACAAAAAAAAAATATTTCTAATTTACCAAAATAAATCCATAACTTATTGAAATCGAATCATTTCAACACAAAAAATATTAAAAAAATCAAGTTCTCCAAGTCAACAGAAAGGCGGGGAAGGAGAGGAAAAGGTCCTTACTTTATTGAAGAAATCGATCGTTCTCAAAGGGGGAATTTAGGGATCACGATTTGATGATTAGGGTTTTGTTGATTTTGATTGAGATGAGATACGTGTAAAACGTCGGCAGGAGGCGGGAGAGAGGGGGAGAGAGAGGGTTGCGTTGCGCGAGAAAGTTCTGTGCTTAGGGCGTTTGTGGGTTTTTTAAAGTTTTTGAATTTTTGAAATCTTAACGGTTTATATAAAGCCTTCCCACCCGGTCTAGACTGATCCACTTGGCACTGTATAATTGGTGGATGGACTGCAAGTGGAGAAAATGGTTTTCCCTTGTGTTTTTGAGAGCATTGCTTATAAGTTGACAGCTAAATCCCTCATCTTTTTTTATTTTTAAACTTCGGTACATTGAACAATTCAACTATGGTTTTGAAACACCACCATGATTATCATCCTTCGTTAATCACAAATTGCCTTTATCAGCAACATGATTTGCTCCCACCAGCATTATAATTATTAAACTCAGTTTGATAGGTTATCTCGCTGTTAAATTTAAAAAAAAAATTATTAATCTAGTTCAAACTTAATCATATCAACATCAATTAGTTATTTTAAAATATTGAAATAACAATGACTTGATAATAAACTCTTGATAAGTTTGACTTGACAATTCACAAGTTGATCCAAATATTCAATCTAAATTAAAAATATATATATTTATAAACTCAGTGGGTGTGGATTTAATTTAGTTTGTTCTATTTTTACTCAATTTAACCATTCAGACCAGCTTGGATAAGTTTTGAGCCTTGTGAGGAAGGGAAAAAAAGGTGGAAAAAATAAATTGGAATAATTTCATACACAAAGTAATGAAAAAGGCACCATTCCCTGTCCTTAAATTGTTTTTACATATTAATATAAGAAATATATTATTTTTAAATAAAAAATATTTTATAGATAAAGCCATCAATATCAAAAGTACTGAAATTACAAGCACTACATGTGATAAAGCCATCAGAAGTATAGAATGATTGAATATTGCATGTCATCTTTTCTTCTTGTCACATGGCAAGGCTTATATTGCTTCATGAGGTTACAAAATGAATCCAAGAGCTTTCACGCAAAAAACAAATCATATTTCAGAACGGGGAATCGTTCTATGTTTGGGTCAGGAAATATGAAAAAGGTTATGCTAGAAAATAACTGACAAGAGAAGTAGGTCCATTCGAGGAGACATAGAGGCAACAAAATATTCTTTGATTAAGAAAAGTGAACTTCAAACTAATAATTTGTGCATAAGTTGAAGAGAATATAATGTCGTATTCACTTCCTTAAAACTCGAAACTTTTCATTCTAATGAGGGCGCAAGTTGTTCCACTTCCTAAAAGTTAAGTGGGCTAAGCTCAAAAAACATACCGGACAATCCAATGGAGTTGTTCTAAAAACATTGAAAGATAGGGTATAATCATTTTGGGTTGCCCAACGTGGGGTAATTGGAGAGTTGGATTTGCTTTTCTCGATAGTCATGAGTTTAAGTTTTCTCAGAGTTACTGGAAGTTTACATGGTTATTAATTTTATGATCTATAAAAATAGTCAAAATACACGCAAGCTGACCCGAACACCTATATTAATAATAATAAAAAAAAATATTTGTGTCTTTGGAGAGGAATTGGGGTTTTTATGAGGCATCAGTAGGGGAGAGCATCGGTTCAAACGGATTGGTTTGGATTAAAAGATCCAACAAAATTCAATAAAAAGAACCGAAACCATTGGCTTGAATTTATTAACACATAATAAATCTAGTTTGAATTAATAGATGTTTATTTGGGTTATTTTTAAGAGACCTTGATCTAATAGATTTTAGTTTACAACAAGCTTTGAATTTACAATGAATTTCTTTAGTTTATTTTTTAAAAAAATACCAAACCGTACCAAACCAATTTTTTAAAAAAAGTTTAAAACCAAAATTATTCAATTTTTTTTAAAAAAAAATCATTCCTTATAGTTTATCTCAAATCAGTTTTTACAGATATTTTGGATAATCAGAAAGTATGCTCACCTTCACGTATTGGACAACCAAAACTAATCTTTCATTACTCAAAGATTAATCGAGACAAATCACATGAACATGCTCAGAGTAAGTCTGGCTCTCATTACTAGCTAGATGTTCTTCCAAATCCAGATCAAGGGTTGGTTCGACTTTTGCCCTTCAATAATTTTGGCTAAACATATTTGGTTGTCTTGATTGAGGACCACTTCATCATCGTCCTGGATGGTCCTCTGTATATGTCTCTTTGTTCTTAGGCCATGCTTATTTTGGATTCTTGCACCTTGTGAATCTCCACTACGAAGAAACAATGATCAAACCTTGAAAAGCTTATGCACTCAGACATGGCGAGCACTTTGTCAGAGTCTCCACTACGAAGCAGCAGCGGATCAAACCTTATAAAGCTTGTGCACTCAGCCCTGCAAAGATGCACAATGTTCCTGGAATCTAATCAGAATTGCTTTGTGATGGCCAAATTTACGAATCCAAGGAGTGCAAGGTCAAATCATTCCAATCTTTTTGGTGCTCTGTAAGATCCTGATGTCTACTATTCAGAGCTTTTGCTTTGGCAAGCCATGACAGTGGCACACCATACAATGTGCATGTCAAGATCAGCAAAGAAGTGGGGTAACTATTTTAAGATTTTTTTTTTTTTTGAAAAATGAGAAAGTTTGATAAAAGTTCTGAAGAATAATGTATGGAAAAAATAGTAACCATTTAATGCTTAGTTAAAATCAACATGCAAGTCTTATGCAAATTAACTAAAAAAAATAAGATTCAATATAATAGTTAAGAAAGAAGGAAGAGATAAGACGAAGTGATATAAAAAAACAAAAGAAAAAAAATAATAGGTCACCGTGGTTTTGTTTTTTTACACAAGCGGCATCATTAAAAAGATCTTGACTAAATGATTCTAATTACACATTAAAAGACCATCAAGCGAGGTCTTAATTAACTCTAAATTCCTAAACAAAATATTTAATCAATTACAATCTTATTTGATGATCTTCTGATACGTGGTTAAAATTATCTCGTGAAAGATCTTTTTAATGGTACCAAGGGTGTTGAAAGTAAAGCATTGATGTATTCTCAGTAACTTTTTTTTTTTTTAATTCTTCTTTCATACTCTCTCTTGCTACAATAGTTTATCTTCTCTTTCTTTCTTTACTATTAGATATTGAATTTATCTCTTGGTTATTAAATATTCATAAAAACTTTGATTGATTTTTATATATGTTAATTAATTTGAAATAATTGTTATTTTTAATAGTAGTCGTGTTTAAACTATGTTATTTTTATAATAATTTTTTAACTTGTGTTAACTTTTAACTAAATGTGTAAGAATGTTTTTTTTTTAAAAAAAAAAACCCCGTTTTATAGTCTCCCACAAGTGGTTACGTGAGATGATTTTTTTAATATAAATTTTAGTCAAATAAATGAGCAATGTTTCATTTAGATTCTTATAAATTACAATTTTTGGATTGGACCCCCTCACTATAATCTTCATCAAATCCATATCATTGAATTCAAACTTAATTGTAAGTTTTGAAATACGACTGATCATGTTGTTTTTTAATAACATCAAAGAATCCAAGTCCATAACTTTTAAATATTAACAATGTAAATTGTAAATTCTCGATATGAGATTTCTACAGTGCTGACATGAGATTCTTTAAAATTAAACTATTTTTCTCATTAAAATCTAGTGTCTAATAAGTATTGAAATAATGTCGATGCTGATCTTATAGTCTTTTTCATTGACTCGCTTTTTTATCATGATAAATGCTAGTTACAGTTAGGGATGATAAAAAAAAACTAGAAAACTGGAAAAAAAAAATAACAGAAAAAATCGAACCGTGAAAAAAACCTGATTAAAATTTTAAAAAAATCAACCGATTTGATTTCGGTTTTATAAGCCTAAAACCAAAAAAAAAGAACCGAACCAAATCGGAACCGAGAAAAAACCAGAAAAAACCTAATCAAACTGAAAAAAACAGAGCCAAAACCTACAAAACCGAGCCAAACCGGAAAAATTGAGCCAAATTGATTTGAACCAGTTTTTGTCATAAAAAACTGAACCGAACCGAAACCGGACGGTTTGAATCGGTTTTGGTTTTTTAAAAAAATTTAGTTTGGTTAACTTTTTTAATAAAAACCAAACCGAACCGAAAATGATTACCCCTAGTTACAGTAACTTTTAATATGATGATATTAATAACATTGTAATTCTTATGATTTTTATTTATTTATTTCAAGAGTTTATTTTTATTAAAAATGGTGGATCGATGTAGATATAATCTTAGCTGTTTAAGCTCAACATAAATATAATAAGGTTACGTTTCTTTTATTTTTAATACATATTCTTATCAGTTTCATATGACTCAATGTTCCTAATGAAATATCTGCCTTTTCTCATAACTTTTTATAATTTTTCCTTTCCAATTCTCGTAATTGTGATCATATTTCATTAATTATAGTTTTTATACCCTTAAAATCACTCAAAAAGAATTCAAAAGATGGCCATCTTTTGCATTATTTAACAACAAAGGATACCACTGTGGAACTTCTGAAGATTTTGAGGGCTGATGTTATAGATTTCTAATGTATAAGGGACATAGTGTGAGACATTGCAAAATCATTCACCCACATTGATCCAAGCGACTGTTCAAGGCATATTTTCCCTTGAATTTATCAAATTTAAGTTTTGGATTGAGGTAGCTTTTGTTTTTAAATGATTCTTAAAAGTATGTTTATTTTAAAAAAATATTAAATTAATATTTTTTAAGTATTTTTTATTATTATTTTAACGTGTTGATGTTAAAAATAAAAAAAATCTAAAAATAATTTATTTTAATATATTTTTCAAGAAAAAATAACCCTTGAAAATCACATGTGCCATGATACTAAGATAATATTTGTTTTTATAGTGACACCGTACTTTTAAAATAAATATTTTTTTAAAAATTAATTTTTTTATATGTTTTTATTATTATTTTAATATTAAATTTTAATATATTTTTAAACAAAATTCACTTTAAAAAATAACTATTAACTCTCAGCACATAGATAAAAAAACACTTCCACGGATCAAGAAAGATAAAGGAATGGGAAAGCCAACTATAGCATTTGTTGGGTTAGGCATTCAATTGGCTAAAAATTATAACTTAATTGGTCAGATTCTAAATTTATTATCTAGAAATTATTAGTTTGAGTCTCGCAAATCCCAGGACTACTGTAGGCTTACATGGTCATTATCTTCAAAGCCCGTAGAATTAGTTAAGGTACAAACAAACTGACTCGAACACCCATATAAATAATTAAAAATAATACTTAACACACAACAAAACACTTCCACGAATCAAAGTGATGGAGTAGGAAAGCCAGCTATAGCATTTGTTGTGTTAGGCATTCAATTGGCTGAGAATTCGTGTTGTCTCATCACATTGGTACAAAAATAAATAAATAAAAATACTATGCATTGACCAAAAAATATTGATTAAGATGAGACCAATACATACAAGACAAGAGATCATCATAAACATCTGCAAAATTGTCTTTATGTTTTTTCTTGTTTTCTTCAACTGAGTAATCATCAAATAAGAGACATTACAAAGGACAAGTCATGAAGAAGCTAATCTCTCTCTCTCTCTCTCTCTCTCTCTCTCTCTCTCTATATATATATATATATATATATACACACACATATATATATATATATTTCAATTCAAAACTTACCATTACCTCATAAGCTTGTGCTTGTACTTTTGCCTGGCTTTGAACTACTATAAAATTAATACTAACTTACAAGATTAATGTATAGGCACAAAGCATTTTTTACATAAAAATATAAACACTAAGTCAACACAATCCAAAATAAATATACTAAAAAATATAATTACTAAGTCGGCAATCATGCCTTCTAAAAAGGTCAATATTCATGCCTTCTAAAAATATAATTACTAAGTCGGCAATCATGCATTTTTTATGTAAAAAATAAAAAAATATAATTATTAAATCCAACTCGTTAAGTTGATATGATAAATTTATGATTTAAAATCAACCTAAACTGAATTTTAAATTAAATTTTAAAAAATATTAACATGATTAAAATCTATTAATTTAATTAGATTTTTAATGATGTGGTTAATCTTTTATTATATATTTTTTAATTTGTCTTTTTTTTTTGTGAAAAAAAAAGAAAACGAGGCCATGATGTGAGATAATTAAATAATAGTAAATAATAATTATTATTTATTCATGGTAAACAATAATAAATAATAATAATAAAAATATCGGACTCGGGGAGGGGGGCGTCCAGCTCTCAAGCATTGATTTGACGATGGATGGATGAACAGCTGGTGGCAGGATAATGCACATCGATGAACTAAAGGAGAAAAAAAGGAGAAAAGGTTTCCTTTTGTCCTCAATCCTTCCTTTATACCTTTGAATTTGTTTTTGTTTTTTTGTAATTTTTTAAGCTCCTTTATAAGAGAGAGGGGGGAGTAGATGCAAGGCAGCTGTGGTTTTGTAATTTGTGTGGTCGAATTATGTTTTTTTTTTTTTTTTATACATGGTAGGTTAATTAAATCATTTTTTTAGGTTTTATTTAGGTTTCATTCAGTTCAATTTACTTGGTTGCAAATGCTAGAAGCCAAGGAAATTAAATAGAACAAAAAATGTTTTTAGATTTTTAAACTAGTTTTTTCTATTTCTTATATTAGTTTAAGTTTTTTGATTTTTTTTAGTTTCTTTAGGTGCTTTTTTTTTCACCCTTAAAAAAAAATATTAATTTGCTTTTCAAGCCAAACCTAATTGTCAAGTCTAAATATAAAAGATATAATATTGTTTAAAAGAGTATTTAAGAATGCTACACTGCTTGCTTTTTAAAATATTTATAAATTAAAATAATATATATTTTTTATTTTTTAAAAATAAATTTTGATATTAGTAAATCAAAAGAATTCAAAAATATTAAAAATTAATTCTAAATAAACAAATTCAATTTTTTAAGGAAATTGCACCTAAAAGGCAGACAAAAATTAGAAGGAAAAAGTACATTTTGGGCCTTTTACTTTTGACAGGGTCAAATAAGGTGCTTCTTGCTTGATGACGCTGTAAGTAACTGACACACCTCTCACTGGGGTGTTTTACCCCTTCATTTCTCCTTCTCCGAAAACAAATCCCCAAATTAATTATCTTCAATTGGGGATTTCTTTTTCCTCCACCACAATGAGTAAAAACGACGACGTTTCCTTCACTTCATCTTCTCTCAGAACCTCCCCTTTCCTTCACCACCAAACTAAACCCTCTCTCCCTCTCTTCTCTCAACTCGCCAAAACCAAACTCACCTTCGCCAGCTTCCTTGACTCACTCCTAACCCGCCCGTCAACTCGGACTCCCAACTCACCCCTCCTCTGCTCCGCCTCACTCTCCCTTTCTCACTCCTCCTGCTCAGACCCCAAACCCCTGCCGATCCTCGGCTCCGCGTCGCTGTCGCTGAGTCAGTCCCAACTCGGTGAGTCGAATCAGCTCGACTCGGTGGTTTCCGCCCAGCAGAAGAGTGGTGGGGCGAGTGGGGTTCATGGGTCGGGTCGGAACGATGAGGAGAGGGTCTTGATCAGTGAAGTGCTGGTGAAGAATAAAGATGGGGAGGAACTGGAGAGGAAGGATTTAGAAGGTGAGGCTTTAGCGGCGTTAAAAGCTTGCCGTGCTAACTCGGCTCTTACCGTTCGTGAAGTTCAAGAGGATGTGCATAGGATTATCAGTAGTGGATATTTTTCCTCCTGTATGCCTGTTGCTGTTGACACTCGTGATGGGATTCAGTTGGTTTTTCAGGTATGTTGGACCCACCATACTTCGCCTTGCTGCGCGAAAGCTGGCCTGAGAACACCCTGTGTTATAGTGTTGTTTGGTTATAATTGGGATGTTATTGTGCTTATAGAAAGTATAAGTCTTTGAGTATTGTGGTTTGCATCGGTGCATTGCTTCAGGGTGAGGATATTTGATTGAGAGCAGACATGTCAGTGGTTTTATTCAAGTGTTGTTTTTGTAGGCATCGCAGTGTTATGGGTTGAATTAATGACTAATGTTGCTTTCTTGTGGCATAAGGTAGAACCGAACCAGGAGTTTCATGGTCTAGTATGTGAAGGAGCTAGTGTTCTTCCGACAAAGTTTATACAGGATGCTTTTCGTGGCGGTTATGGTAGGTGGTATTTGGCATTGCAAATATAGAGATTTAATAATGTATGTTGTCTGTAGAGCTGCCCTTTTTTATCTCTTCCCCTCCCCCATCTCGTTCTTTCATAATTTTGAAAATTGTTTGGCCCTCATATTGTTTGCACGTTTTTCATAAATGTATAATGACTCAATCTAAGCGGATGCTAAGTATAGACCGTCTTTTTTTAGTTATGGTATGATTTGAATGTACAGTAATTGTTTGGTATCTATCCATGCGTATGGTTATGAGTGTTGTCATGCTTCATGTGAACTGTTATAATAGGATACTTTCATTTATTTTATTTTTGGCGTCAAGCTGTGCAGGAAAAGTGGTAAATATTAAGCATTTGGATGAAGTAATAAATTCCATCAATGACTGGTACATGGAGCGTGGCCTTTTTGGCATGGTTTGTGCTTCATCTTTCATGATATTATTTTCATGTCACATTTTGGCTAATGTAGGATTGGACTGTTAAGTTCTCCATGGTTTTACAACTTTAAATTAACTAACATCTTCATTTACATTATTATAGGTTTCAAATGCTGAGATTCTCTCTGGGGGTATTATAAGGTTACAAGTTGCAGAGGCAGAGGTGAACGACATTTCCGTATGTTTTCTTGACCGAAAAACGTAAGAGATTTCTTTCAATTTGTCGCACAATCTCATCTGCACTCCCACACACCCTGACATGGAGACAGAGAGACTCATGACTAGCATGTGTTTTATTGCTCTTCAGTGGTGAACCAACCAAAGGGAAGACAAAGCCTGAAACGATACTTAGGCAACTTACAACCAAAAAGGGACAGGTAATTCTGGAACAGCTTTTTTTGGGTACTCTCACACTATATGTCCTCAAGACCCCACGTATATATAGTGCTGATTTCTGGCTGAAAAGGGTGCTTCAGCATTTTTCTGCTTTGAGAGTCTCTTTTAGTTTCTGTATTTTCTAGCATTTGTTTGTTTTTTTTGTTCTGTGGTCTATGAAAGATAAAGTCCTCTTTTCATGAAAAAGAACTCATTAACTCTATTTCACCTTACTTCCTTTTTTTCCTACAAGGATCTTTACTCAAATTGCCATTTGTGGAAATTAAACGTGAGCTAGTGCTTAACATATTCACTGAAAAATGTTTTTCTATTTGAAATGGCTCCTTTGTAGGTCTACAGTATGCTTCAAGGGAAAAGAGATGTGGATACTGTGTTAACTATGGGAATCATGGAAGATGTTAGCTTTATTCCCCAACCTGCTGGAGGTGAAAAAAGATGTTTTTTCATTTTAAATAGTCTAATAAAATATCATACTTGGAGAAATGCTAACTGAAATATACATCTATGAACATACATGTGCCTGCACTCCGCACATGTTCATTGCATACCGTGGATTGTTGCGGTAACATTGAAATCATTCTTAGAGAATCATGGGTAGAATCTGCTTGAGAGTACAATTGAATAAATCTGGTTTTGTGTGACTTGATATCAATTGGTGTGTCAAGCAAAACACAGAAGATTTGATGTTCTGTAGATTATACCTTTTGACATGGTCTATACTTTTTGCTAGTGATTCAGTGTCTCTTCTGTGCTATGCATATTTTCAGAATAATCATTTATGTTAAGCATAATTGAATTGAGGTGCTAGTGGGCACACATAAACCTCAGCTGTTCTATCCCAATCAATGAATTTTGAAACTTTATTTGTGCTCTCTCTTTGTTTTAGATACTGGCAAAGTTGATTTGATAATGAATGTTGTTGAACGTCCAAATGGAGGTTTCTCCGCTGGCGGTGGGATATCAAGTGGGTGAGTGGTATTAACTTAGAGGGCACTGATACCATGCTTTTCCACCTAATTTACATGTATATTATTGTATCTTTGGTGGATTGGAAACATCATACACTGATTAATTTGCAATTTCTAGGATCACAAGTGGCCCTCTATCAGGACTTATTGGAAGGTAAGTTTAAAGAATACACGATGTGGTTGGTTGAGTTTTCTCTCAAATATGCTCGTTAATTCTTAATTATTGGCTTTCATTATGTGGAAACTTGCAAGGAATGCTGTTTTACCTCACAGTTGCTTTTATTTCTGTTGCAGCTTTGCATATTCCCATAGAAATGTTTTTGGACGAAACCGGAAACTTAATATTTCCCTTGAGAGAGGCCAAATTGACTCGATCTTTCGCGTAAACTACACAGACCCATGGATTGAAGGGGATGACAAACGGACTTCTAGAACAATTATGGTTCAGGTAATTTTTATTATGTAGCTTCTAGTTACAATTACTTCTCGGTGATAGTGTAAAAGTGCTCATTGTTGGGCGAACTGATTCTTACTGCACCAGAATTCAAGAACCCCTGGGAATCTTGTTCACAGTAACCAACCTGGCAATAGTAGCCTGACCATTGGCAGAGTTACAGCAGGTCTAGAATTTAGCAGACCACTCAGGCCAAAGTGGAGTGGAACAGGCGGACTTATATTTCAGGTACTTGATTATTGAAACTTGGTAGCATTAATGAGTAAGTGAAATTCTGTACCTGGCTTTCCGTAGCTTTCGCTCAATAATAATGATGTTGTGAATTAATGTCTTCATATGTTCATAGATTAGTCACCTGTTTCTTGTCATTTTATATTTTCCATGCCCATAATTATTTGGATGCTTGTTCCATTATATAATGTTTTAACCAGTGATTCAAAATAATTTAAGGAATTTTGATATCTCTATGGTGCACCGGGGCTGTATGGGAACATATGCAATACCTATTCTGGTTCCTTACGATGATTTTGAAAGTTTTATTCCCTTTGATAGATTACCATTTGGCATAAGCTGTATTACCTACTTTCATTTATTGGTCTTGATATCTCAGCATGCTGGTGTTCGTGATGAAAATGGCAATCCTATTATTAAGGACCATTACAGCAGCCCACTTACTGCAAGGTACACATCTTTGGTTTAAAACGTTACGATGTTTGGCTGCAATGGTTTATTGGTTATCAATTGTGAATATTGCCTGGTTTATTGGTTATCCATTGTGAATATTACCTTGTGATTTACTTTTCTGTTTACATTTGTGTCATGCAGTGGCAAGACTCATGATGATATGTTGCTTGCCAAATTTGAAAGTGTATATACAGGTTCTGGTGATCATGGCTCTTCAATGGTTAGTCATCTATAACTAAGCAGGGATTCCTTATCCTGGCATTTTATTATGATATGCTTATTAAACACTGAAAAGAAAGAAAAAAGAAGAAAAAGTTTTCAGTTTTGGCTCTTATTGTTTTATGGATTAGCATTTTTGTCGGTGCAGTTTGTGTTTAACATGGAACAAGGACTGCCTCTTTGGCCCGAGTGGCTGTTTTTCAACAGAGTTAATGCTCGTGCTAGAAAGGGTGCACAAATTGGTCCTGCTTTGTGTCTTCTGAGGTATGGTGTTTTCTTCTTCTTCTTCTTTTTTTTTTTTTGTCTGTGAGCAGGGCTGTAAAGTAAGCTTAAATGACCTTTCTTGGGGATAAAGGATGAAAGCTTCAGATGATAAACAATAGCATTTGTTGGAAAGCCTTAAAAGCTTTGTACCAAGTTGCTGGCTATTCAATCTGGAAAATTTTATGTTTTTATATATTAGGGAAAATTACAAAATTATTTAAAGCTTTATAGTAAGTCAGTGCATGCTATCCACAATGTTAAAGTCCACTATGCTTCTGTATCATAGGACATCTTTTTCTTGGATCCCTGCCTGTATTCTTATTTACTTCAAAGATGATGCAAATAATAATCGGGTACTGCTGGCTGACTTGCTTCTTTTCTTTTTATTTCCAGTTTGTCTGGCGGTCATGTGGTGGGTAATTTTTCTCCTCATGAAGCATTTGCCATTGGTGGAACAAACAGTGTGAGAGGATATGAAGAAGGGGCTGTGAGCTCTGGTAGATCATATGTAATTGGCTCTGGTGAAATTTCTTTCCCTATGGTAGGTGATTGCGGGCAACTTTTCTGTTTTGGTCTCTGAACATTGCGCCACTGGCAGTTTTATACATGCGTTTATTTTTAAATGTAATGAGGTCCACTTTGATGACTTCTGTGCATGCTTGACACCAAATGCCAACATAATCCAAATGTTAAGGGGAAGCTTACTAATTTGTCTTTTGCTCTTCTTTCTTTTGCAGTTGGGACCAGTGGAAGGAGTTATTTTTGCTGACTATGGAACAGATCTCGGATCTGGACCCACAGTGCCTGGTATGTTTTTTGTGATTTCTTGATCCGGTATTTAGAATGGTGGTTCTGTCTGTATAGATGATGTTTTTGTGTGAAAAAGGATGGGAAAATTGGCACGAAGTTATTTGATCTCTCCTTGCATTAAAAGTTGATAGCACTTGACGCGACAATCGCTCCTGGAGTGGGGTGTCCTGACATACAGAGCTGGCTTATGCCAAGCGTTAATGATTCCGAGTAGGACAGTCTTACCATTGTGCATTCATGTAGGGCAGGGTACCTCAACATGATTTATTTTGAGAGAGTAACTTGCTGGCCAATGTATATTAACCCTGATTCCTGAATTAATTAGTTTTGATTCTTCAAATAGGCCGTGCATGAAAGGGTGACGAATATCTTTGCTGGGGGCCAGGGGTTTACTACTTGAATGATTTTCACATTTCACCTTTACCTCTGCCTTTCGTTGTTTTTGCAGGAGATCCCGCTGGGGCAAGGCTGAAACCTGGAAGTGGATACGGGTATGGCTTTGGGATCCGTGTGGACTCAGCGTTGGGCCCTCTTCGTCTTGAATACGCATTTAATGACAAGAACATGAAGAGATTTCATTTTGGAGTAGGTCATCGAAATTAGTGTTCTTCGCTTCATATCATATTTTGCAATCAATTCTATTGCTTACTTAAAGAGGCCCTGTTTAGGTTTCTTTCAAAATCGATCTATTATCGTATCATCACTGGCTTTGAAACCCAGTGGCATGCTGAGTTTGTATACCCGGTAGCTTTTTTCAGTGAAGCAAGCTCGAGCCCTAGCGATCCAAATTTACTTCGGTACCATGAAACAGAAGAGGACTACTTCTACTGTATGGTCGTTGTATGCACTATTGTTTTGTCTGTGCATTGATTATGGGTGGTCACCTTCAAATCAAATCGACAATGGGGTGTAGTTTACATTGAATAGGATCATCTCCTCATGCTTTCCTTTCACCGTCCATTGTCTTTTGCATTCAATGTTTTGTCTTGGCGTGTGGCTCTTGTCCAAACCACAAGGAAAACTTGCCATTTGTCATGGAAGGAAATCTTCGTTTGCCTGTGGTTGGGGCTGTTTAATATCATAAGATAAGCCACCTAAAGTGGCTTAGTAATTGTGTATTCAATAACCACAGTTTCCATTGATGTTGTGGAGCCCTTATTATTAAAAAAAGGAGGAATTATGTAAGGTTATACAGATTAAAGATATTATTCATAAATAAATATTTTTTTTTATTTTTAAAGATAAAATTGATTGATATAAAAGATTAAAAAAATATAGATGAATTAGAATAATCTCTTTAGAAATTTAAGTACATACAAAATAATTAAGAAACATGGTTATTTAAGAAAGGCTAAATAAATTAGAAGGGGTATTAATTTAAATAAAAATTAAAAAATTACTTTAAAAAAACACATTAAAAAGGAAAAATCATATATATATATATATAAAAGGTTAGGTTAATTGTTGTTGGGTTTGACCAGTCAAGTTGACACGCTTAACTCATTTGAAAAGGCATGTTTGTTGGCTTGTAAGAGCAATTAGAGCAGGTATGTACGCGTCAATCTTTATTTTTTTAATTGCGGATAACTCTTCACGTGTCTCAAGTTTTATTCAAAAAAATAAAGTTAAAATGACGTGTCATTTGCTTTTCCTTATATTTTGGCTATTATTGTGACCGAAAAATCATGGTTGTTGGTTTTTTTATGTAGAAACTTATTTTTCAATCTATTTTTGATCCAAAACATCTAGAAATCTTGATAAACCCATAAATGACCTTAAAAATCACATAAAAATCCAAAATAAAAAATCTTCCTAACCTTAAATATGTTTTTTAGACGATTTGAAGGTGAAAAGAACATTTAAGTGGAACTCCCCTTATTAAATGAAATTCGTCGACATCTAGATCAATCATCTTATAGTCGAGATTAGCATCAATGCTAATGTTCTCTCTCTATCACCGGTCCGACAACTCTCCCTCCTCTCTTAATCTAGGAACTTAAAAACAAGGAAAATAAAGTTTTGGACTAAAATTGATTTTGTTTTGAAATCTTAGAAATTAGAGGGACATAATATTTATAATTTGAAAAGTATAAGGAGTACAATGAACATTTCATCCAATTTCTAAAAAAGCCACTCATTTCCTTTATTTTGTTTTTTACTTTGGTCCCCTATCTTTAAATATTACCCATTCCTAATAAATTAACCTAAATTGGCCTATAATTTAGTCATATAAGGGTGAAATAAACAAAAAAAAAAAGGGATAGGTCCACAATGTTTTGTGATGAAATCCATAATGCAATTTGCATAATGAATCCCCATGCTTTTTACTGCTAGTGTCTAGGGCCCATGTTAGATCTCGTGCTCGAGATAAGCCAGCACGTGGTTTAAGTCCAAATCCATTTTGCTTAGGCGTATTCATTACTCTTCAACTTTTCACTATATAAACTATAAAGAGATATTGTATTTTTTTTTTAATGTGGGATAGAGAGTCTTGAGTTTCATAAAAACATGCTAACCAAGGATTATTTGACATTAATCTTATATTCACCTACAATTTATTTTAATCATATTAATATTTCATGTTAAAAAAACTCTTATTGGAGAATAATATCTAATAAAATTTTAGCCCAAAAAGTAAATGTATCTCACTTTTAATTTAATCTCAAATATGTTTATTATCCATGTTTTTAAAACAAATTTCTAATATTTTAAATCATCATTGTCTCTTGTATTCCCCCCCCCAAAAAAAAAAGAGCAAATAAAACTTGGTGATTACAAAAATTGATCCCTTAATTTACTACTAGTTTTCCATATGTTTTTTAAATTAGCATTGTTTTAATTGTTTTTTAGAAAAATAACACAATTAAAAAAAAAATTGGTGACATAGTATAATTTGATACATGCCATGATCATAAAATACAACATTTCAAAGAAACAAGTAAATGAATAGCACCAGGTGTCTAATTTTTATCACATTTTCTAATCGCAATATGTATTAAACTGTGATATTTTGTTAATTTTTTTTAAATCATCTTCTTTTACCAACTTAAAAAAATTAGCAAAAGGACTCCAATATTCCACATTTATTTAATTCCTACCTTCTTTATGTATAAAAAAAAAAAATTGAAAAACATTGTATAGAGGATCCCGACTAATTCAAGTAGACCAATGAATGCGCCAATGCAAGAGACATCACAAAGAAATAAATGTAGCTTGTTAAAATTGTACTTGGAAAAATAATTGAAGAAGCAAGCACAGGTAGATAGGTGAGACATAATGAGCTATAACACAATTATATTGGGCAACAAATTTAGATTTATTAATTTTGGTTGTTGGTTTTAATATATATATATATATATATATATATATATATATATATATATATATATATATATATATATAATTTGTGTATAGCTATATATGAGCTTTGCTTTCTAGTAGGAATTTTATTTTTTGGGATATTGGGGAAATATTCCATGCAAATTAAGCACCGTCATGGTCAATGTCCTGAAATTATGCTGCACAAGAAAATGTAAATGGGATTATTATAAAATAGACAAAGTTTTGTTAGTGTTGAGGAAACAGATGCAGATGCTTGAAAATGCCATTACAAGACAAGGCAGGAATTTTCAAAGAACTCGCATTATATCCCCTCGTGTTGTATTGGAAACATGGAGGGATTGGTGCACACAATCTGGTCAGAGAGAGGAGGCTCTTTGTGAATTAATTATCTTATGATTCATATGAGCCATAGCTATAGGTCAAATGGAGACCTGTGATTTGATGTAGCACGCAGCGTTTTTAGCAGAAGGACCTTAACCGCAAGGCAAGGTTTCTTAAACCATTCTGAGCTAGCATGTATATATTTGGCTAGAGCAAGTCAGAAACAAGAGATCATAGAGAGAGATGCCGTTGTTGTAAGATCTTAAACAGTGAATATTTCTCAGCAGGTACTGAGCCAAGCCGACATGGGCGTGCCCCCCAAAGCAAGTGCTGGGCTGGTATCAAACTGAATGCTTCCCCAGGATCAGAGAACAAATCAGCAAGGCAAGAAGATGAAGTCAAAAAAGGCTGTACTATACAACCAAGGATATATACATGTATTAGCTAGGGTTGGGATGACGTAGAGAGACAAGCTTCAAACCCTAAGTATGATCAGTTGAGTTGAGTTGAATGTTGAATTTTATGATCAGTTGAGTTGAGTTGAATGTTGAATTTTGTTTTAATAATAATATTAGAGATTTAAAATTGTTTGGCAACGTGATGCAATTATTAAACAATTTATATTTCAAATAAAAAACATAAAAAAACAATATTTTAAATGCGAAACACATGATCGAGTTGCACTAGGATTATCTAGTACTAATATTAGTACTCCTCTCTTCTCTTCCACTTCTCTCTTTGCCTTGGCATATTTCTCTATTGATTAGTTACACCTCACAAATGATATCTTGCCTCTCCTTTTGTAGTCAATTGGGCTAAATCAATCAACCTTAACCTTGTTCATTTTTCCTTCAACCCTTCCCTCATACACTTCTTTTAATTTGGTGGTCTTGTTCAGGCTCCACCTTGTCAAAACTTTTAGCCATCTTTAGTTTTTTTGCTTTCTCTTTCTTTCTTTCTTTCTTTCTCCAATAACCTATCTCTCTACTCAAGTAACTGCTCTCTCCTCCCACTTTCAATCATGGCTGATCCATATTCCAATTACTTCAATGGATGGTGCAACTTCAACCACCTCCACCATTTATCTGCCTCAGCATCTTCTTCCATTTCATCACTATATGCATCCCATGGATGCAATATGTACTCAGATAATAATATTATCTATGACAACTCTTTTATTCAGAGTCATTCCACGTCACCTCCTTCTCCTCCTCTCAGAGAAGTTCTTCCACTTCTTAGTTTAATTAGCCCAACAAGGCATCATGAAGATCAACGGGAGTACTCCTCATGTAGTGCCATGGAAGTGGACAAGAGCAAGGACAGAGAAGAAAGCCTATATGATGATAAAACTGTGACTGTGGCTCTACATTTAGGGCTACCTAGACTTGATTCTGCTGATTTGGTGTCTTCCACAGAGATCTCATCAGACAACGAAGAAGGAACTGTTGCTCCTGGCTATCAAACAAGCAGTCGTACTCTAAACAAGGGTCAGTATTGGATCCCTACCCCTTCTCAGATTCTGATTGGTCCTACACAGTTTTCATGCCCACTTTGCTTCAAGACCTTCAACCGATACAACAACATGCAGGTATGTTTCATCAAACGAACCCATGATAATTTCAAAAAGCTTACCTTTTACTCCTCGATCTCCCATCTCTTTCTATGTTTCTCCTTTTGATTTTGCAGAAACAGAGAAAATTCAATTCTTATCCTTTGATTCAACAATTCACCTTTATTCAATTTAGACTCTCTTGAGAACAGAAGAGTAAAAATGGGACCTTACTAGGGTTTTCCCTTTTCTTTTCCCTACTTCAACAGACATCTTTCCTCCTCTCTTGTTCCCCTCTTTCTTTCTCTCCTTTTTGCATGATTTGTTATTTATAAAATAAGAATAAATCAACCTGGTCTGACTGAGAATAAGATCAGTAGCTCTCTTTATGTGATTGAACTACTAAGGCATTATGCTTTTTGTTCATTGGAGTATGTGTTTCACACATTGTCATCAGGAATGTAAAACCTGAAATTACAAGGTCATATGAATTCTAGATTCAAACTTTATTTATACCGAAAATGATTTTTTAAGATCTTTTTGATGATATCAAATTATAGTTTCATAAGAAATTTTAGGTAGTTTCTTTGTTGTTTATTGTAGTAGATCAATTTTTTTTTTTATCCTTGTATTTCACTATAGCTTTTTTAATATACCCTCAATACTTATATATATAAAAAAATTTATAAAAAAACAAGGGTCTTATGAATATTCATCAAACCCTGATCAGCAAACTAGTGTTTGCACATGAAAAGCCTAAGCAGTGTACCTTGCCTAGTCTGTTAGCATTACAGTTCAAGTAAAAAATGCATTGGTCTGGTTTTTTTTTTAATCTTGACTTTTGAAAGTATAAGCCCATGTTAGGTTATGATCATAATCAAACTTTCAGGTTAGAAAACCTATGTTTATATATAATGATATATAGTTATAGAGTGTTATTTCGATGAGTATTAGTTCTTAAAATATATAGAAAAGATAAAGATAGTTGGGACATATGAGATATGTCCTTCCGATCTTTTATTTTGAAATGATAATAATTCACTCTAAAATTATTTTTGTTTTTCTCTTGCATCGTCTATCCTGAAACGCTAACGAAGCGCAACTCCAGTATATGACTTTTAGTTTGAGTCAGCGCAGATATATCTACAGCAAGCTTGTAGCATCTTTCCTAGTTTATTTAAATTTGGATTCTCCTTTCTATCTGTCTTTACTTTAAGATATGGTCAAGTTGGCAACTATGTGTTAAGATGGTTTTGTTGTTTTTAAATATATATATTGGTTTTTCATATGTGAGCATGGCTTGAATGTGTAGATGCATATGTGGGGGCATGGATCTCAGTATAAGAAAGGGCCAGATTCTCTAAGAGGTACGCAGCCAACAGCAATGCTTAGGCTCCCTTGCTACTGCTGTGCAACAGGATGCATAAACAACATTGATCATCCAGGAGCAAAGCCTCTCAGAGATTTTAGAACCCTTCAAACTCATTACAAGAGAAAGCATGGAATCAAGCCTTTCATGTGCAGAAAATGTGGCAAGGCATTTGCCGTGAAAGGTGATTGGAGAACCCACGAGAAGAATTGTGGCAAGCTTTGGTATTGTACTTGTGGATCCGATTTCAAGCACAAAAGATCCCTCAATGATCACATCAAGTCATTTGGATACGGCCATTCGGCAAATGGCATTGATTTCCTTGAAAAAGAAAATGTTAAAAAATAATATAAATTATATTTTAAAATTTTATTAAATAATTTAAATTATTCAATTAGAAAATTTTTTTATATGATATCATAGTTTTGATAATGAAACGATTATGAATTCAAATCTTATCATTTCTATTTATTTAATAAAAATTAAATATAAAATAATATAAATCTATATAAATTTTAAATTTATTATATCCAAACAAATCCAACCACTCTTGAACTTCATTAGCGATCAAACCTTTTCTTGTACAATTGAGATTGTCAAATTGTCAAAAACTTCTTCCTTGTTAATGGCATCAAAGGCAATCGAATTCTCAACCATCAGGTCACAATGACTTTCTCCTTCAACTTTCATTCCCTGCCTTGTAAGATGATGGTCCTTGAAAAAGATTCTGTACTGCCAAACACTTCACATAAGATCACAATGACATTCTCTCCCTACTAAAGCTAAAAATCTCACTTGACTTTGCTTAACTTTATATTTTATAAAACAAATTTTTATTTTATAGCTTAAATTAATAGATAAGGTTCTAATATATGATTTATTTTATTTTCTAATATGATATCAAAGTCTTAATAACCAAGCGGTTATGAGTTTGAAATTCATCATTCTCATTTATTTGATAAAAATTAAGTACAAGGTAAAGTAAGTCTGTGTAAATTTCAAGCCTAAAAAACTTTCACTTGAGAGGGTATGTTAGAGAATAATATATATAATATTTTGAGATCTTATCTAACAGTTTAAGCTATTGGGTTGTGATAGTTTTTTAACAGGCCTCTAAAATTAAGCAAGATAATGAATCCATTCAGTGAAATTAAAGGCTAATATCTGTTTGAAATCATGATCTTGTTAATTTTTAGTTGATACCTCATGTGTTTTACACAAAATCATGGATCTTTAGAGGAAGAAGCCTATCGAGGATTAGAGTTACTCGCTCTTTTCTTTATGTTTTCTGTCGCCCCCTTTACCACTTTAGTAGCTGTTTAGTTTAGAAGAATCCTCATTGAAAATTGTTAGACCAAGTTTCTGCAACTTCATTTTGTGTCATCTCTCTCTCTCTCTCTCTCTCTCTCTCTCTCTCTCTCTCTATATATATATATATATATATATATATATATATATATATATATATATATATATATATAGTTTAGAAGAATCCTCATTGAAAATTGTTAGACCAAGTTTCTGCAACTTCATTTTGTGTCATCTCTCTCTCTCTCTCTCTCTCTCTCTCTCTCTCTCTCTCTCTCTCTCTCTCTCTATATATATATATATATATATATATATATATATATATATGATGTAAGGATATCTGATTGTCTGAAATTGCTTTGATTCTAGGTTGTTCTCAATGTATGTGCAGAAACTTAAAAACCTATGAAGCATATGCCATGCATAGGTGCAAGAGAGGTTCATTGTGTAATAAGCTTAATATTAAACATGATCCGGAGAGTTAAACTAGAAAATATGTGATTCACATCTTAATTTAGATTGGATTTTAAGTTGGTAAAAAAAGAAATTAACTCGAAGTTTTTAGTAATTTTTTTAAACTTCACTAAGTTAAATCTAAAAAATAATTAACATGAATTTGATTTATACAGATCAACTTCATTTACTAAAGAAGGAATTGCAAATATATATAAAATTACTTACTCATGCTAAAAAATAATAATCATTACCCCATTCCTAAATATTTAAATATTTTGAGATGGTATGCAAGCAGTCACAGGGTTCTTCGATATGTATGTTACTAGATAGGTTTGTTTGGGAGTGTGATTATGATTGTAGTTGCTTTTTAAAGTGTTTTTTTTTTTTTCGAAATGCATCAAAATAATATTTATTTTATTTTATAAAAATTATTTTTAAAACTAGCACATCAAAACGATCCAAAACATAAAAAAATAATTAATTTTTAGCAAAATAAATTTTAATTTTTTAAAAATATGAATTGACCTGTGTTTCAAACAGGCTCTCATGCTTGTCTCTAACACCTTGACTCCACAAATTTTTTCCCCATATCTCCGAGTAATGGCAGTGCTGATTACTGAAGTAGCTGTTGGTTTTACAGGAGAGTGTAAAGGGAAAAACTTGAAAACGAAAAGGTGGTGATGAATCCGATAAAAAACAAAAGTGGGATTCTTTTCTTGTTTTCTTTGCTATTCAGTGACTTGTCATGGCGCATTTCATCTTTTTTATGCTCATGAAAAATCAATAATCTATCAACTAACCATGGAATAATGTTGGAGCCTTTCACAGTTCTATGTACACAAGACCTATCCCACTTCGTCGATTTTTCCTTTTTAAAATAGCACATTTAAAAAAAATTAAAAAAAAATAAGCTAACACTAGTTTTTTTTTTTTTTAAATAGCATAGCCAATTTTTAGTATAAAGATGCCTTCTTTCAAATACGTAGTTTTCATCTGTGGCTTGTTTAAATACCGCAGTTCCCAACTGTGGTTTTTTTATATACTGCATTTTTCAACCGTGGTTTTTCACCGGCTGTGCAATTTTTCGTAGTCTCTTTTTCTACTGTTATTTTATAAAAAATAACACCCGTGCTAGAGCTAGTTATGCTCTGGTCAAGAGTGGAGTCCCCGAGAGAGGGAGAATTCGAAGAGGATTCTGTAATGATATATTAGTCTACGGAAAACTGATCTGGGACTGCTAGTGGGAAAATTTGAAGGCATGGAGGGACATGACGACTCTATTCAAAACTTCAACAATGAATTATGATTAGAATCACACGTGAGGCTCTTGATCGGGTAAATCAGGTTAACAGGTTAATTCGGATTTTTAAAAAATTAAATGAAATTATATCTGAGTAATTACTGAAGATAAAGTTCGTAAATGCATGACTGCATGAGTATTATATCTTCTCCTTCCTTTTATATAATATAATTAAAAAGAGCAAAACTAGCTAATGAGTTATATTTTTTTTAAATGAATTTTGACCGAGTGGTTACATGTTGACGAAGAGACCCACCAACCCCCTTGGTTGCAGCCTTTTCTTCTATTTTCCATCCCATTGTTTCTGCTGTTATGTTAGGAAAAACAAGGGCTGGCATCAATTGTAATAACTAAAGCTCTCATTTTCATCTATTTTGTAGAACTACAGCTTGTAACTTGCTAGCCCAGAAACCATTTATCTTCCATGCAAGCAGCAGTATACTTGGAAGCTCATTGAGCGGCAACACTATGATAAATGAAACGAACTTCATTGAAGAGTATGCAATCCATAATTGTTCCCCTTGTCAACCCTTTCTGCCATTTTAGATTTTCACACTAATCAAAGTAAGAAGATCAGTACAATTTTGAGGTGCTTAAAGCTGGAAACCGCCATGTTCTCAAGGATTGTGCCGCCAGTTTGGCCTTCTGGCGAGGTCAAATCATCGGATTTCAATATGACATTACACAGGCACCATGCAGCACGACCTAGTTCTCTCTGGTTTGGGAATGTACAAATGGTTACGTAGGTTGATTAAAGCTGATCCACAGCTACAAGCTCATCTCCTCAGGGAGGCTGATTTCAAGAAAATATAGGCTGCAGACCAGTCTCAATACATGTGAGAAAGATGATTCGGATTTTGTGACAAATAATAATAATTAGGATCTTGAAATAGAATCATGTACAGTACGAGTTCTATTACCTTGCCGACATGAAAGCCATACCAAAGAATACAGCCTTGACAGCTTGTTTCTGACCCGCATAATCAAATGCCAGTGGCAGCATTTCATGCAAGGTTAGGAAAGCCATCACTCCACCAACTGCAAATGCAACATAGAGTTATTGAGATTGAAATAGCAAATTAATTTTCCTAAATCATCAGAGATAACTGAGAAATAAATGGTACTGCATACCTGATGCGAGCAAACCCTCAAGAATTTCAGGACTTAAGCTGCTTGGGAATAGATATGCTGCAGTTAAGGAAAAGGACATTCTTATGGTCAAAATTAAATGATATCCCATGCTTTGACATCACAAGCAATAAAAAGAAGTTGTCATACCGACAAGCACCACACCAAGTGGCTCAGCAAAACCAGAAACTGTCGCCAATTTGAATGCCTGCCACTTGCTGAAATGTGTAAAGAGATCAACCAGTTAATTTATATTACGAGTACAATGCAATAAATTCTAATGTAGAAATAGCTGCACAAAACATGTAGCCAAAAAACATTAGAAAGAAAGAAACCAGAACACTGTAGTCAAATAAATGAGGGTATCTACTACATATCTAATCACTCCGACCACCGAGGCAGGTGGCTGCAGTCTGGAGCCAAAAGTTGTTGTATGCACTAAATCATATGATTAAATGATATGCACTAAAATCGTGTATGCTTTCTTTTGTTTGAAATCCTTGCTTTCTTCAGGATTTGAAGATTAAGGCCAAACAAAGAGTATTAGTGAATAGATTCAGGGTGCCATGGTAGCCACTAATGCTACCCAATAACAGCAGCACTTCTGATTTTCAAATTTAGCTACAACACATGGACATAACATGCAACAATACAGTTGCTGCCTTGACCATCTTCAGCAGTCCTCGTAATATTCAAAAAATTATATGAAACTCCAGGGCAGTTTCTGACCTCTATGCTCATTACTCGGCCACTCTACCCTGCTAGCTCCAGAGTTAAGACAGTAAACAGGGCATCTATCTCCACCTCTACCACCACAATGGTCATGTCACTATTTTGTTGATTCTTATTTCCAATAAAGAAACTTTTCAAGCTACTTCCACCTAAGACATACTTTGGACCAATGCTTTCTAAAGCAGGTTTTACTGATGCTTTAGAGAGCTGAAAAGTACAGTGCCTCGAGAGATTTTTACCTCTGCGTTGCAAAATATATAGGAAGTGCAACAGCAACACCCTGTAGAAATGAACATAAAGAAGTTCAGAAAAACGGAAAATCCCCCCTATTTATATATTTGTAGATGGGAAAAAAAGATCACGTAAGTTATAAATAAGTAGCTTCGTGTCTAAATACAGGGAAGTCTGGTAACCAAGGTTTTGGATATCAACCGGCACAATAGTCCGTGTGGGGACTAACCGCAAAAAATCCTGTGTTAGGGTGGATCCTAAGTACAACATCATAGAACTTTCAAAATAAAATAAAAAAATATATCCACTGCTCTAAGACAAATCTTGTCATAGGATAAATTGTGCATCGTGTCTACAAAACCAGAAAACAAACTTAAAACGCATTAATGCTGACAGCAGAACTCATCAATTTTTTTAATTCCAATCCATAAATATTTGGCACTGAAAATGTTTGAAGTTTAAAGGGACCAACTTCATTCGGGAAGGAAGCAACCACTTTGAAGAACCAATAGCATATGCAAAAAGGCAATACTACAGAATCAAAGAAAACATACCTCTGGAATGTTGTGCAAAGCAATTGCCAGAGCCAAATTAAGACCAACACGGAGGCCCTAAAAAAGTATCATTAAAAGAAGATGACAAAATTGACTTACCCAAGGATAAGAAATAAGCTTCCAAAACTCAAGACCCAAAATTAAAACAATCATAGTTAACTTCCAATTGCCAATTGCATTTAATTGAAAGAACATGCACACTAAGATTAATATCTAAAACCAAGTGGTACAAATTTGGTTACATCCAGGAACTGCCAAATATTGAAGTGTAACGTGACCGCAGGCAAAAGTATAGGAAAAAAAATCTTTGACATCTTAACCAAATATCCTTTGCTGTTGTAGTTTGGCAATTCATGATAATGCTTTGAAAATCAATGAATTTGTTTCTTTCAGATGCAGAGCAATTGTATCATTAAAAAAAAGGAACTGAATAACTGCTTGATTGGGTGCCCATTGAATAAATAGTGCAGCTGAATGTTTCAATTTTCTCATCTTCAAAATATCAATGTTGAATAAACAATCTCCATAGCACAGGAATATTTTATGACTTAACACAGTTAAAATGGCATGCAAATGCAACCCAGGAAACCAAAGAAACCATTCAGGTAAAAATAGCGTGCATGTATAAGGAATTGTGCAGTACCTTAGTGCTAAATTGAAGCTCAAATTTGTTCAACAAAGTCACACATTAAGATTTTGAGAAAGACCCTTTGTGTTCCTTTTTTTCAGGATAAAGCTTGATGCGTATATTTCATTCAAGACAGGTGCATTTTAAGACTGACATAAGCACTAAAATCTATGTACATATGTTGCAGCTGAATTGAATACTGACACTACAGAGAGATACAAATAAGGCTAAGGCTACCTTAATTGATCCAAGGAACACTGCCATTCCCTCTGGAAAGTTATGCAAACTTATTCCTGCAATCCATGAAAGACAAGATTCAATCCAATCACACAAGTTTATGAACTTTTTCAAAAAATAGGAAGGTGCCAAATTTACAGTTTCCAACTATTGGGGGACTGAATTCTGATATCTCGAGGTTTAGTCAAAGAAAAAACAAGAAAAAAACAAGGCCTGAAAGCAAATAAAATTGAAGTTGGATAGTGATAGAACAGGATTAGAGAAGGTAGTTATACCTATTGCAGTGATAATTCCACTGAACAAAACTTGACGACGATGCTTTTTCATTATGTCCTTTCCCCCTTGGTCGCCATTTGTCTGTTCCCAAACAAATTGCCAAACTGTCACTCTACATTCTAATATTCTAGCCACATCGTGAAAGGCACAAAACATTTAAGTATTAGAAAACTGTATCACCCAGAACCTTTTTACTTTTAACATCTGAACTTGGGGCAAATGTTGGCTCTGGGATAAAATTGGCAATGATACCAAAGAATACAACACCTCCAAAAAACTGCAAAGCCAATTAATAGAAGAAAATGACAGGTATAAATGAATAAATAATGTCTAGTAAGAAATGCAATTGGATTTGATGAAAAAAAGGAAAGATATAGCTAACCCAGAGGTTGCCTTTTAAGAACCCAATTGAGTTGATAGCATTATGAGCAAGATCAAGGAATGATATGCTCAGCATCAGGCCTGCAGCAAAACCCTGCATAGAGAAGTTTAGAAAGTATTAATGCAAAAACTTTCCCCTGGAATTTAAAATCACGTTAGGATCATTCATGGTAACTCCATGCCACAACATTCTTTCATAAACATGCGAAGAAACCACTATCCTTTCATAGGGTGATAATACACTAAAGTGGGATTCTTTTCCTTGCAACTACTTGTACCTGTAATAGTCCAAGCATCTTCAAATTGGGAGCCTGAAAAAGAATTACAAAGAGTGCACCTGTTTCATAATCCAAGAGATATAATTAGATTAAAGAACATGTAATCCCAAACTAGCTTCATCTGATTAACAGGCATGATGGAGGAAAAAATAGTATCCCAATAAAGAGTTAAATCACCTTTTAACTTAAATCAGATTTGCAATAAGATATAGAAAAAAAATGCTGGTGATTTTTGTTTCTGATTGAGTTTGTTACAAATTCAATATCACATAGTGATCATTACAACTCAACTGAAGAGATTCTTGATCTCAGCAAAACCTCAACACCAAAAAACACACTACCTAAACCTTCAATAGTAGTATTATTTTTCCTTTCATTCAAATATCTGAAACCATATAGGAAACAGGAGAAACCAGTGTCCATACACAAAGTCGGCGAGTAGCCAAAAGCAACTATAGTTACTACCAATGCAAAATAATCAAAACTTGAGTAAAAATATTAGTCAGTAGTAATATTTGAATTTCATGCCATATCATGTAAACAAGTGTTATTAGCTAACCCAATGAAGTACTCAAACCACCCAAAACAGAAACACCAAGCACGATCATCATGAAACTGTCCATGGAGATACTCTCACTTGGACCAAAATGTTAATAATATAGAAAAATATGAGGTGTTGGGACTTGGGAGGTGTAATGTATGCTGAGTATTACTACTATGGATTACATACATCCGCGTACACCAGCCTTCTGAAAGAAAGGAATATAACAAGAATGAGATGGTTTCATAAGGTGATTCAATAAAAGGAGAAAATAAGTTGATCGTTCCTACCACTGCATTCTATACAGTCAACCTAACTTTTAATTGTCCTCTTGTGCAGCATTTGATGAACAGATTATTCCCTCACTTATATTGGGTGAAAATAGAAAGTTTGCCTCAACATATCTCTTACTGTCCCACACTTGTCAGTTACTACCTCTCCCTGTATGAGCTGCTTAGACTTGACTAAGTAAATTAGGTAATAACCACTTTCAATAGAAGCTTGAGTATTTGCTTTGTAAACTGTCTGGAAATTACGAATCAGGCTAATGAATTTATTTATTGACTACAATAAAAAAATCAGTGTCCATTCCTTGATGATCATCTTTACTGAAAAAAAGAATCCCTCCATTCACCAGTTCAAAAGCATCCTCAATAATTAACTTCTCTCTATATATAGCTTTTGGTTTTGGACTATTATAGACTCCAAACATACACACACGCAGCCTTCAAAGAGAAACAAAATATAGAGAGAAAGAGATGGTCTCTTAAGGTGATTCGATAAATGGAGATAATAAGTTGATAATTGTTATACCACCGTCTACAGAACTTTTAATCATTCTATAGAGCAACACACTGAATTGAATTGATAGTTCCCTCACTTATACTGTGCAAAAAACAGAAAATCCGCTGCCCAATTAATCTCTGCCTGAATCGTACTAATCAGCTACTGCCTCTCTCCATATGAGCTGCTTACACTAATCTTAGTAAACTAGCTAACTTTAGAAGCTTCGACAGAAATTAAGGCTAACTGGTTTTGTTTCTTTAACTTGATATTCAAAAAATCATTGTCAACTAACTCCATTCGCAAGTTCTGAAGTATTCTTTACTAGTTCAATCACTAGTCTTCATTATATATAACCAGAAACTCTCAATCAACTTCTACATTAACATCCCTAAACTTTTAAATTTCTCCTTGTTTATAATCCAGATTCAAGAAATCACTCGCACAAGTAAAAACACAAAAAAATGTTTCTTTTTGAATAACCCATCATAGAAAAACACAAAAAGTTGCAAGCTTTTATGCATAACTTACCTATAGAAGTGCTTAATCCACCCACAAGAGAGAGAGCCAAAGCTACCATAACTTGAGAATCCATTGAAAAAAGATGCTTCTTTTCGCTATATGACAACGACCCAATAACTGATTAGAGCTGATATATATATATATGACCACTCCAATGAAGGAGTGATTGTGTTTAGAGGGAAACAATATAAAGAGGAGAAAGGAGATTGTGTGATAATGAGTAACACGACGAGTTTAAGGAAGAAGACTTTCCTTACAGTCGATACCAAACTCATTATTGTCGACTACGTTGTTATTAGCATATTTATAGGAATAGGAACCGAACTGGGTTCGAGATTTAGGTTACAATTGTTCATGCGATTTAAATTGTATTTAGCTTGAAAAAACATGAAAATATTTTTTTTTCAAGTTAAACAGAGTTTAAACACACCATTATCACATAGATAAACAGGGATTTAGATTAAAAATTAGATGAATGGAGTTAAGTTGATAATCTATATATTTTTTTTAAAATCATGTTTTAATTAATCATATCCTAGTCAAGTCGAATAAGGCTTATCTTGTAATAGTAGTTACTAATATATAGACAAGAATTTAATTATTGAATTAAATATGAATTAAATAGAATTAAGTTAGATGTGGATGATCTCACGTTAACTAATATTCTTTGTACTTCAACTACAATGAAAAATTCTGGTTAATTACTCTACATAAGTTTTGGAAAAGCGTGTAACAAACCCCTAGAAAACTTTTGGTGATAAAGAAATAACTCGATGGTCCAATGAAAGCATCAACAAAAAAACCTTCTTAACAATTTGCTGCAACAAAAAAAATGATTACCTGCGGATGGAGCAATGAGGAATGATTCATGCCACAAGGAAAAGTGGCATGGCAGGAATTGCAACACGGCATTTTAGCCCTGGATTTTGAAGGCTACTGTTAGCTGGCAAGATATTTATAGATCCCAATATTATAGAAAATTTGTTTGTTTTCTTCTAAAAATTGTTGTTCGATTTATAATAGATTCTAAGTAAAATAGAATTCTAAGTGGAATAAGTTTTTTTTGTTGTGCTGTATATATAGCTGCTGAACAAGATAAATAAAATAAGTTGCAGAGAATATTTTACAGGGCTGAAATTCTTTATTGTATGTCTGCTGAAATCAATATGGTATCAGAGCAAACCTGAAAACAAAAATTTTTTTTCTCTATTCTTTCCTGCATCTCTCCTTGAACTTTGTATTCTATGAATTTTCTCCTACAAACAATGACAGACCACGGACGAAACCTAATTGTTCCAGTAACCCCAAACAACCCCCTGTCAAACCCAATTATCATTCAACAGGACATCTCTGGCTTTCCTATCAGTGTTATTCTCAATGAAACAAACTACACATTATGGTCTCAGTTGATGGAGATGCGTATTGGAGCTCGTAACAAGGTGGGATATCTCACTGGAACAACGACGAAACCGACACTTAATGATCCGAACTATGATACATGGATTACCGAAAATCATAAAGTAAAGAGTTGGCTCATCGAATCAATGAGCCCTCACCTGACGCAGAGATTTATCCGTCTGGTTACAGCAAGAGAAATCTGGGAGGTAGTGTCATGGACTTTTTATGATGGATCTGATGAAACACGATTGTTCGAACTGAATCAAAAATCTTTTTCAACCACTCAGAATGAGAGATCTTTATCTTTATATTATAATGAACTTGTTGCAATCTTCCAGGAAATCGATCATCATAGCACACCCCAAGCAGAATCTATTGAAGGAATTGTACAACTTCATGCAACAATGATGAGATTGCAAATACATATTTTTTTAAGCGATCCTGATCCTGAATATGATCAAATCTGCGGAGAATTCTTCGAAAAAAACCGAAACTGGACCTAGAAACAGCCTATACATGTGTGAGAAGAGAGTCACAGCAGCGCTAAGTTATGGGAGTTTCTCGCCTGGTCTCTAAAAATACAGCCATGATAACTAACCGCCACCAATGAGGGACAGGTTCTAGTTTTTCCAAAGAAAAACATAGTCCAGGTTCAGGAAAACCGAATAATTATGTCTGCACCTACTGTGGTGAAACTGGTCATTCCAAGTTGCGTTGCTACGAGCTTATTGGATATCCTGAATGGTGGGATTTTTCGAAGAAACCACAAAAGAACATTACTGGGAAAGCTGCGGTGGCCACATCAGGTGCAAACATTCTAACTCAGGAGGGGACTTCGATGCCTACTGCTAATATAACTTAGCCAGGTAGCATTAGTAAGACTAGTGTTCTTTTTGCAATTACTATAGATAATATTTGGGTTATTAATACTGGTGCATCCGATCATATGATTACAGACTCTCATAAATTACAAAACCTTCGCCCATCATCCCAACAGGTCATATCTACAGCCAATGGTGGTATCTCCCCTATTATAGGGAAGGGCTCCATTGATCTCACTACGACCATAACTTTTGATACAGTATTGGTTGTTCCTAGTCTTGAATACAATTTGTTATCTGTAAGCCAAAGCACTTTAACACTAAATTGCACTGTTACTTTTTGGCCCTTTTTTATGTTTTTCAGGATATTCTCACCCGGAAGACTCTTGGTTGTGGTGTTAAATGGGGCAACCTCTACTACTTAGAATTGAAAACAACTGGCGAAGGGCAGTATAACAAGGTGTGTTTTGCAACGAAGGGTGATTGGACATTATCTGAGGTGTGGCTTAGGCATAAGAGGCTAGGATATCTTTCATTTAGCTATCTCAAAAAATTGAAACCAAATTTGTTTACAGCATTGCAAAATTTGGATTTTCAATGTACCACATGTGAATTGGCAAAAAGCCATCGTAAACCTTATTTTTCTTCTTCCAATAAATGCTCTAAACCCTTTATGGTTATTCACTCTGATATTTGGGGACCTGCAACCATTTCATCTATATCTAAAGCCCGTTATTTTATTACCTTTATTGATGAATGCACTCGGATGACGTGGGTATCCTTACTTCATAAAAAAGTGATGGCAGTACTGCTTTTCAGGAATTCATCAACATGGTGAAAAATCAATTTCAGAAATAGATTCAGGTATGGCAATTTGACAATGCCATGGAATTCCTTGAGAACGCACTTGGTGATTATCTTCGACAACAAGGTATTAGACATCATACCTCTTGCACATACACACCTCAACAAAATGGCCTTGCAAAGAGGAAGAATAGGCAGATTATGGAGATGGTACGCGCATCACTCTTTGGAATGAATATACCCCGCTTCTATCGGGGAGAGGTTGTCAAGTCTGTTGTATATATTATGAACAGAGTGCCTTCCCAGGTGCTTGAATTTCAGACTCCATACTAGAAATTACAAACCTTCTTTGACACACCCCATCAACCAAACTTGGAACCCAGAATCTTTAGTTGTACCGTGTATGTTCATATACCCAAAGTCTTGCGCAGCAAACTTGATCCTTGTGCCCAACGTTGTGTCTTCGTTGGCTACTCTGATTTTCAGAAAGGGTACCATTGTTATTGCCCTCAAACAAACAAGCTCCATGTCTCCATTGATGTCTCCTTTCATGAAACGAATCCGTATTATTTAGCAGGCAACTTGGGCTCTCCTCTTCAGGGGGAGACTGTGTGTGAAGAAGAAGATCTTTGCGATGCTGTTTCTGATAAAAGTAAGGGTGATGGTGCTAACTCTGATAAAAGTAAGGGTGATGGTGTTTTTATAAAGCTGGAGACATTTGAAAAACAAATAAGTAGCAACAAGCAGAATGCAACCTCGCTCACTGCTACTCAAACTATTCCCGACGAAAGGAATTTATCATTGGACAATGGTGACACATAAGCTGTAAATCATGATGGGGAAGAAGCTGAGATGATTGAATACTGTGCTGGTGACACAGAAGCCGTGAAGTCTGATGAGGAAGAAATTACGAGGTCTAACTTTCCTGCATCACCAACCAAAGAGTTTTCTGCCCAGAATATCCTGGATAATCCAATCACTGAGGAGACACCTCAACCAGCTCCCAGGTATTCACAAAGACCCAATAAAGGTGTTACGAAGAAACAATATGAGCCAGACATTAAAACCAATGTTAGATATCTTATCAATAACTATGTCTCTTCTCATAGACTTTCAGAACCTTATGCACTAACCATTAATCAATTATCCCAAGTATCCATTCCTAGTAATGTGCAGGATGCATTGACAGATCCAAGGTGGAAAAAGGTAATGAATGAAAAAATGAAAGCCTTGCAGAAAAACTCCACTTGGGAACTTGTTGCGTTACCAAAAGGAAAAAAATTGATTGGGTGTAGATGGGTAACACTGTTAAACTTAAAGCAGATGGAAGCCTTGATAAATATAAGACAAAACTCGTAGTCAAGGGGTATGCCCAGAAATACGGTATTGACTACCAAGAGACCTTTGCACCAGTAGCCAAACTCAACACCATTTGTATTCTCATACCCATCACTGCAAACAGAGATTGGCCTCTATAACAATTCGATGTAAAAAATGCCTTCTTAAATGGTGATCTAGAAGAAGAGGTATACATGAAACTCCTGCCTAGAATAATAAAACAGAGTTCTGAACATGAAGGCAAAGTGTGCAAACTAAAGAGGGCTTTATATGGATTGAAACAGTCTCCTCGAGCTTGGTTTGGGAGGTTTACTCTAGCAATGAAAGCAACCGGCTATCAACAGAGCAATGCAGATCATATGTTATTTGTAAAACATAAAGATGGAAAGGTAACGACATTGATTGTGTATGTAGATGACATGATTTTGACAGGTGATGATTTTGAAGAAATGAGGACACTGCAAGAGTACTTATCTGCAAAATTTAAAATGAAAGATTTGGGACAACTAAAGTACTTTCTTAGTATTGAAGTAGCAAGGTCCAAACAAGGAATTTCCCTCTCACAACATAAATATGTATTGGATCTTCTAAGTGAGACTGGGATGCTCGCCTGCAAACCGGTTGAAACACCGATACAAATAAATCATCGACTTAGGATCCTTCCAGATCAAATCCCTACAGATATAGGTTGGTATCAAAGACTTATGGGTAAGCTAATCTATCTAACCCATACCAGGCCGGATATAACATATGTTGTAGGTATTGTGAGCCAATTTATGCATGCACCAAGTGAGGAGCATATGGATGCAGTCTACAGGATCTTGAGATATCTTAAAGGTGCGTCTGGCAAAGGTTTATTGTACTCAAAGAATGGTGTCTCAAATATTGAAGGCTACACTGATGCAGATTGGACAGGGGATCAAACAACCAAGAAGTCTACATCTGGTTATCTGACCTTTGTGGAAGGGAATTTGATTACTTGGAGAAGTAAAAAATAGAAAGTTGTAGCAAGATCTAGTGCAGAAGCAGAATTTCAAGGAATAGCTCAGGGAATATGTGAGTTGTTATGGATCAAAAGTGTTCTGAAGGATTTAGAGATCAAATATATGGATCCTATTAATCTGTACTGTGATAATAAGGCGGTAATTCAGATTGCACACAACCCTGTTCAGCATGATCGAACTAAACATGTCGAAATAGATCGTTATTTTATCAAAGAGAAGCTAGATCAAAAAATTATATGTTTCCCGTTTGTTAACTCTGCAAATCAACTAGCTGATGTCCTCACCAAGACAGTATCAAACAAGGATTTTTATCGTATGATTGGCAAGTTGGGCATGATAGACATCTATGCACCAACTTGAGGGGGAGTGTTAGCTGACAAGATATTTATGGATCCCAATATTATAGTAAATCTGTTATAGGAAATCTGTTTGTTTCCTTGTAAAAATTATTGTCCGATTTAGAATAGGATTCTAAGTAGAATAGGATTCTAAGTGGAATAGGTTTTCTTGTTGCCCTGTATATATAGCTGCTGAACAAGATGAATAAAATAAGTTGCAGAGAATATTTTATAGGGCTGAAATTCCTTATTGTATGTCTGCTGAAATCAACAACCCCAAAGAAGGACTGACTTGGTTCCGGTTGGTGCTGTTTCTTTCATGTTGTTTAGCAAGTGCTCCAGAATAGAGGTGATCATTTTTGGTTTGATTCGATTTTTATTAAAAAAAATAGCCAAATCAAAATTAAAAAAACCAAAACAGGTTCAAACCGGCTGGTTCTGGTTCGGTTCGGTTCGATTCGGTTTTTTCAAAATTTTAATCGGTTTTTTCACGGTTCAGTTTTTTCGGTTATTTTTTTTTTCCGGTTTTCTTGGTTTTTTGGTTTTTTTACTCACCCCTACTCTAGAGCAATACCTTGCTTGGACTTTATTTTTTTCAGTTTGCTTTGAACTTCTTGATGTCCTGTGTATTGGAAATTTTATTGATCAAGGATAAAATGGATACCTACAAAAATGGATAAAATGGACAGTTGGCAGCTATTAACAGGTATGTAAACCAACATGGTTGATAATTTATACCTATAAAAGATCCTCTTTAATGGATATACTCTCTGGTGCTTAAGTCAACAACTTTATAGAGCGAGGAAGTGCAATGATATTTTAGAAAGATAGACTCTGAAAATATGAATGCTGAAAGTGTTATGAATGAAGAGATTGTAATCCTTGAGTTTAAAGGATTCATGGTATATTTATAACCCATGAGTTTTGTCATTTTATGGTGAGTAGGGGCTGAAGTGTAATTTTATCTTTGTGATATTTTGAGTTGTATTATACTCAAAATAATACGTATTAGATTAACAAAACACTAAGAGACCTGTATGGGGTCCAAAAAAAATCTAAATGAGTGGTGGGCTCAGGCAAGGTGCCGGAGAGGTGAAAAATGGATCCAGACACTCTACCTGGACCCAAATATGTTAGGCTTGGGCGTGGTAGCCCGAGCTCATGGGGATGACGGGTGCACGCCCAGCAAGGCTAGGCATGTCATGCCTAGTATGTTGGGCATATGTCCAAATGGTGGGCTCAAGATTCCATGTTCGAGCTCGGGCATACGCCTAACATATGCACCTTAGTTAAAGTTGGGTTCAAGCATGGTAGCTCGAGCCAATTGAGATGTTTTTGGACCTTTTTGAGGTCTTTTGGGCTTTTTAGGCCTGATAAATTTGGATCCATCAATAACTCCTCAAATATTTATGTTATTAATCCGCAATGACTTTAAAAATATCAGGTTACCATGACAAGTTCATCGTACTTTCTTTATATGAGAATAGAGGTGAAAACCCTAAGTAATATACCAAAGAGCCTATATGGAGGAGCATGCACTATAAATGAAAAAAAAAATCTAAGTATGTAAAGGGGAAATCATGAAGTGTAAGCCTATACTTGAAAGATTTTCTAAATGAATAGCGGAAGGATCCATGTCGACACCTATACTTAGAAAAGTTTCTAAGTGATTGAAGAGATGAGCTCATGTCAACGCCTATACTTTAGAAAAAAAAACTTCTAAGGGGAGGAGAGGACGGGTCCATAGAGGATCGTGTTATTGCACTAGAGAGACTAAGTTCATCCTTTGAAGAGTGGTCACATTGGAGTGTAGGAGGTATGTGACCTTTCTAGGATGTTATGAGGCATTAGAGCCCTCCGCTAAAGAGTGGTCAATGAAGTGTAAGAGGTATATGACCTCCCTAGGATGACATAGGACATGAAAGCCCCCTACTGGAAAGTGATATCAGTCCGAGACTATATTGAAGAGGCAGGAGATCCAAGATCAATCCCTGGTGAATTGTTGAGGGCCATTTGACATCACCTGAAGAATGTGCTAATCCGAGACTGCACGAGAAAATGAAGGATCTAAGATTAACCTTTGACATATTGGTAAGATGCCTTTAATCATCACCTAGAGAATGTGTTAGTCCGAGACTGCACTGGAGAATATGGGATCTGAGATCAATTCCTAGTGAATTGGTCAGAAGCCTTTAGACATCACCTAGAGAATATGACAGTCCAAGAGTGCACTAGAGAATAGGAGATCTAAGATCAACCTTTGGCGAATTGGTGAGAGGGGCTTAGACATCACTTGGAAAATGTGTTATTGCAATTGGGAGATCTCATACCTACCATTTGAAGATTGTGGGGATATTGCTCTAGAGAGACCAAGTTATTGCAATTGGGAGATCTCATACCTACCATTTGAAGATTGTGGGGATATTGCTCTAGAGAGACCAAGTTAATCCCTTTCAAAAAGAGTGGTGTTATTGCACTAAAAAGACCAAATCAATCTCTTCCTTGGAAAGTGTCCAGAACCCCTCACTAGAGATTTGTAGTTACGAAATGTATATCAGAGAAATATTATTTTTATTTTAAAATAAACTTACATTGCTATTAAGGATCATGCATCCTATCACACCTGAAAATAGATATTTTAGAGACATAGACTTTGAAAATATTTATATTGAAAGTGTTAAAAATGAAGAAATTATGAACCTTGAGTTTAAAGGATTCATGATATATTTATAGTCCATGAGTTTTGTTATTTTGTAGAGAGGATGGGCTAAAGTGTAATTTTATCATTGTGATATTTTGAGTTGTATTATACTTAAAATAATATGTATTAGATTAATATAAAATACTAAGAGACTTACATGGAATCCTGATAAATTTTTGTAAGGAAGTGGTGGGCTGGCTTTGGCAAGATACCTGAGCCCATTAGAGGTGAAAAATAAATTCAAACATATTATTTGGACTCAAAACCCAAGCCCACGAGGGTGCTGGGTATGCGCCCAGATAGTGAGCTCAGGCTTACATGCTCGAGTCTATGCACCTTGGGTATGGTAGCCCAAGCTCATGGGGATGTATTTTTGACATTTTGAGGTTTTTTGGTTTTTAAGGGGCGGGGGGCTTGGAATAAATTTAAGCATATATATGTTTCGTGTCTTGTAATAACCAAAACTTGAAACAAGCAAATATTGAAATTAAGTTCAATGGTCTTATCTTACATGAGACCAGAACCAATCATGATAAGTTGGAAGTTATAAACTAGCTAGTTTGGTATGCAAGCACAATGTGCATGGATTATGGTTTCTGCTTCTCAGAGTAGTTCATGAAGAACTCCTTAATGAGCCTTATCAGCAGCCAGAACACAGAAATTTGACAGCCTATTTTATACACTCTCCATATCAGATCAAGTAGAATTAGCTAGTTGAATTATCAGAAATTTCATTGCTGAGCTGCTCCATTGCCTTTTTTGTGAAGTTTCATGAGGCTCTTTGTCAACCAAATTGCTGTTTCTCTTGATGATACAGCTTCTTCACTGAAAGGTCTTAGTACTCCTGCTAGCTCCTCGTACCTTTCCTGTCTAACCAAAGTTGCACAAATCTCTAGTAGTGATTCCAGAGCATCTGCTCTCTGCAGGCTCTGAGGATTCCAGTTAATCTTTGTTTCATCACCATGTAGAGAAGTCAGTGAACTCACTGATGAGATGTCACTAGGGGATCTATTCAATTCCTTTTGTCTATCTCCGTTTCCGCGAGGTAGTTTCGATTTACTTGGTGTTGATTGCATGTCTGTCACTGTTGGGGGTTTGCAGAATTCGGGTTCCAATTCAAGATCATGTCTAGTTTGGTCATCCATTGCCAATGCTGATGCCTTTTTGTAATCAGCAAGACCAACATAGCCTGTTGAATCCGCAGACAGCTTTTCCATTCTTTTGCTATTCCCTGAACTAGCACTTTTACATTCCATGCCAGCTTGGCCAACTCCACGGAGCTTCTCTTGAACTATTTGTGACTTCTCAGAAGCAATTTCTTGTTTCTCTTCATCATGGTGAGTCCTTGCAATACTTGCTGAACTGGTTCCTGAGTTGACCTTTTCAGTTTGTTCTGCACTTTTTGGCGAATCATTTGCTGCTACTCTTTGTGCAAAAGCACCAAATTTTTCCTGGTTAAAACATTTGCACTCCTTTGATGGACTTGCTTTCAACGCTATGGCATTCTTGTGAACACTAGACTTGTTAGGTAATCGGGTTCCTTTTGGTTTATCTGTGCAGCTGTATTCGGACGTCACAGGGAGAAAAACAGGAGATAGATTTTGGCATTGAGCAAGATATGGTTGTAGATGGGGGTGCCTCAACAACTCTGCAGCCTAGTTGTGGAAATGCAAACATTAATAAAAATCATTTTCTGATCAAGAGAAGAGAAGGAGCAAGAGCAACTCAGACTCACTGTTGGTCTATGCTCTGGGCTCTTCCGCAGCATGGTTTTGATCAATTGTTTTCTGGAGATAAAAAAAGCCAACCTATTCAGTTGTATTTTCCTTATATAGTGCAAATGCATTGGGAGGTTGCAGAGAATATCACGTACAATGTGGAGGAATAGGCAGTTGGGAGTGGAGAAATGGAGGAGCGATTTATCTTGTTAATCAGTCCAGCCATATCCTGTTCATAAACATTGTAAAAGTTAGTGACCTTCATCAGGACTGAAAAAACTTGTTCAATTTTTGTCTGAACAATGCCGACGGGACACATACAGAAGCTCTAAATGCAGGTTGATGTGCAGCAATCTCAAACATGCAGCAACCTGTAAAATTATAGCAAAATGTGATTTAAAGAGATTCCATGCTAGCAGGCTGGAAAATTAATGCATAAACATATAACAGGGTTTTCGTTACCTAGAGACCAAATGTCCGATTTGTAGCCATAAGGTATGTCTGCAAGAAGTTCTGGACACATATAGTTCGGAGTGCCTACAATCTACAGAAATAACAAGCAGCATTAGTAGCGTTTTCCAGGAAAATTCAGTTAAACAAATGATCGTCCTTGTTGTGTCACCAATGCCAGAATTAACAATATATAGGAACACATCACAATCAGACCGAATCGACAATTGAATCATTACCGTGGATGCAAGATCCTCCTTGTTCAACAATTTTGCAAGTCCAAAGTCACCTGGACATGTACTGTGAGATAATACAGTTTCTGTACAATCGAAGCAAATAAAATGTAAAAGAGTTCTGTGTATTTGCATCCTCACCTAGCTGGATGTTGCCATCTTTCGCGAGGAATATGTTGGAGCACTGGCATTAGAGAGTATATTCATATCAGAATGATATCACGAACAAATTTTTTTCAAATGAGAATTGCTACTGATGCATACTTTCAAATCTCTGTGCAAGACACGATTGGAATGGAGATAGTCCAAAGCAAGCAACAGCTGCGTCAGCCATCTGCAGAGCATCTGGAGTAGAGTAGGAAAATAATTGCAATAGATGCAAAACTAACATGAGAAACAAAATTGTCTTAAAGGACTTAAGTTTATTGCAGAAATTTCATATGTCCATTACCTCTTCAGGAAGATATGTCCCTCTAGCTTTCTTAATCATTTGAGCCCTGTAAAATCAAATATCAGATAAACAAATGGATAAAATATCAACATGGTTGCCTTGAAAAATTAAGCCAGCTACAATGGTGAGATGTTATTGGCAAGGGGAATGCTTTGCGCAGTCCTGACCGTGCAGATCCCCACCTTCAATGCAGTGCACGTGCCATGGGAGCCAACCGTGCGTGCAGTGCATGGATGGTGGGGATCCGAGCATCCACACAGTCTCAACTGCACTTAGAAATAGTTGGTATCCTGCATGCCAATTCAAGATTGAACTCAAAATTTTATACTGAATTAACTTACATGTCTCCTCCCTCACAATAACTTGTTACAATGCATACATAGGATTCCTGAAACATATATGCAGAGAGTGAAGATACTATTTTTGTTATTGGGATAGATGATTTTCTCAATAAATTTTCTTTTTTTCCTCAATTGTGAGGTAAAACCACATGAGCAAACAAGAACAGATTGCCAAAAGCTACCTTCTCCACCCATGAATCTTTGTACTGCACAATGTATGGGTTATTAAGCTTTGATATCAAATTCATCTGCAGCATATACAAATAGTAGCTAAGTTATACTCCTCAATGCAATACATGAACATCATAGCAGAGTTAAGTAATTGATGAATTAAACAGTTTTCTGGAGGCTAATTACCTCTTGGTAAGCAGTTTGCTTGAACTTTTCTGTTTGTTTAGCCAAACGAATCTTCTTCAATACATACCTAAAGAATACAGATAGATTTCGTTTAAAAATGTGCTGAAACCAAAATTAATTTTCTGACAGTTTGGTTTGTGTTTTACAACCAAAAAAAAAACGTATTTGGTTGAAGCAACAAAGAGGAAGATATAAAAATAAAGTGACGGAAAATACAAAGAAGATATGTCTTTTCTGTCGCAACTATCCCCGTGTTTTTGTTCCAGAACATTAACCACACACTGCCTAAATCTTCCAAAATAACTTGGCTAAGCTGGATCAATGTCATGTCAGGTTTCTGAAAACAGCTGTATATGGCAAAAGCATATTGATTCAGTAACAATAACAGCAGGAGGAAATAAATGGCATATGTGGGCCTAATCACACTTCATAAACAAGAAACCGATCCTTTCAATTATCACTCAAAGGACAGTGCTAAGAACTTTATTTGGCATTTATTAACCCTCCTAAAGAATCCTCAGTAACATTCAGCTCTCTAGTTTAGAGAGAAAAGCTTGCAAAATATTAGGTCAAAAAAATCAACTCTAGTCCTTTATCCTTCCCAACTACCTCCTCCTCCTCCTCCACCTCGTCCTCTCTCTCTCTCTCTCTCTCTCTCTTCTTGCTGGTTCTTAGTGCAGCAAGACAGGACTCAAATTGAGTCCTACCCCTTCCCCTAACTTGCGAGAGAGAGTTCTTCTACTGACCCCTTCCTAAGTACAAGTAGACATGATATCTAAGCTGAAGTGCAAACACATCCTATACAAAAACCTGAAGAAATTGGGAAGAGAAGAAGAGTTGGGAGAGATTTTTTTTACCTCTTATTCTCAAATTTATGAAGAACAAGAAATGCAGCACCAAAAGTTCCTCTTCCAATTTGCTCTATGACTTCATAATCGTCCATCTTAGATACCATTTCTTTGTTCTTAGTCTCCATGACTAACTTCAAAGCTCAGAGAAGTAACAGACCTTTCAGCTATATATCCACTTATCCACTAGCCTCTCCAAGGGGAGCTCCTCATTGACTGGTTCATGTCAAGCAAGCCATTGTATTATATGGCTACAAAAACCATTAAATTGAATTCAAGACCACAACAGACACATTAACTGTTTGCAGAGAACAATGTCACAGTAAAAGTTGTGTGGTTCAGAGATCACAAACAGGAATCATGCAGCAAACATGAAGACAAAGTGCGATAAATTCTTCATTTACACATACATATAACTACTCAAGAATCACCCCATAAAAAATATAGCTAAAGAAGCAGAATTCTTTGACTTGTCATCCAAACTCAAGAAAAATGTGAAGGGATGAAAAGATATTACAAGCTTAAGGAAAGAAACTGAGCATTTTGAATACTAATTTTAAATTCAAAAGGAAGAGCAAATTTGAGGCAAAAGCAAAGGAAAAAAGAAGAAAAAAAGGCAGAGGTTCTAGTTTCCTACTGTGACAGGTGTGCCAACCACAGTTTTGAAATAGATAGGAAAGCTTAGCAGTTTAGCATTACTTGCATTTTGGGATTCCCTACATATCATTACTGCCATATGTGGTGGGTGATGATGACCGAAATAAAATAGGAGGTAAACAAAATATTTTTTTATTATTTTCATGTTTTTTTTTTAATTTCAGGATAGGAACCAGATATTATTTATATATTATTTTAAAAAAATAAATTTTTATATCAATTTTATTTTTTAAATTTCAAATACATATTTGATGATAGATTTCATAAAATTATACCTTTAATATTATAAGAAACATCATTTCACATTGAACTTCACGTTTTATGTTATGAAATTATAAAAAATCAAGATTATTAGGAGATAAAACTTATTTGGAGGTAAATTTAACACTAAAAATATATTTGTTTTCATGTTCAAAAAATATTTTTGAATGTTTTTATGTTAAATTAATATTTTATAATTTTAAATATTTTTAATGTGATGAAATTAAAAATAAATTTTAAAAAATTAAAATATTATACTAATATATTTTTAAATAAAAAATACTAAAAAACAAATGCTATTTCAATTGAATTACTATATACCTCGATAATTAGAGAGTCAGTTTTTGTTTTTTTTGTTTTTTTTTTTTTTTTTTTTACTTGGTTGGGACAGTACAAGATGTCTTGTCTATTTTCTTTTCCACCGATGGTGCATTATTTACACAGTTTTTAATGGCTTTTATGGACAGAAAAATCTCTCTTTTTTTGACGAATTCTCGAGACATCAATTCAAGGTTGTAATTTCTTCGTCCATTTGGTAGGGCCATAGCTAATCATTACGAGGAAGGTGAAAGCTGGATGGCCAGACCATACCCACCAAGCAACTGATCAAATCTAATTATAAAGTTGGACTCTGAATATTTTCCTTTTGTATAATAATTTCTTGGTATTTGGCATCACCATACCTTGTTTTAATATCCATGAAACAGATGTTCCATTGAATTGAGATTACGGGGGAAAAAAAAAAGTTTTCAAGGTTGTTGTGATAAAAAAAAAGTTAAGATATTCTGGAAAAACTTTGTAGCTGTACATTTAAAAATATTATTCATTGAATAATATAGTGATAATTTTATCTGTTTATCCCAAAAAAAATTAACATTACTTATCAAATACATGGAAGTCTTTTTTTTGGAGTATTTAGCATAGCTTCTAGTTCTAGTGCTGCTTTTAAATATTTTTTTAAAAAAAAATTAATTTTAAAATATATTAAATTGATTTTTTTTATCTTTACTCAAAGTTTTCAAGGTTATTATGTTTTAAGGAGTTCAGATATTAGAAAAACATTGTAGCTATACATTTAAAAACATTATTTGTTAAAACAATGCAATGGTGATTTTATTTATTCATCCAAAAA